>JAEEGG010009000.1_pt1 | contig 22496 bp, 18 predicted proteins | sample 9134161 | NCBI WGS metagenome assembly JAEEGG01 (sample SAMN16246543, study PRJNA631951) | gut metagenome | biome: gut microbiome; feature: rumen; material: CR-attached | host: Bos | place: Iran: Karaj | collected 2018-10
CTTTTTGTCAACCGTTTCCCGATCGGCATTGCCGAAATGCCCGCGGACGGCGATCGGCTGCTGGCTGCTGCCCTGAAGGGACGGGAGACCGTGGAACTCGAAAAGCTTGCCGAGACCCTGCGCGGCATGGGGATCTCCGACAGCCTGAGCATCGAAGGAGCGACACCGGCCCTGCATACCTATCATTACCGCAGGGAGGGGAAGGACATCTTCCTGCTGATGAATGTCTCGGCAGCCGAAACCCTGAACCTGCAGGTCTGCCTGCCGGAAGCGGATGCCTACGGGCGCTACGACGCCATGGCCGACCGGATGGAAGAGACGGACCGCGTCAGCAGCCTGACGATCCGCCCCTATCAGTCCGTTGTGCTGGTGACCGACCCCGAGAGCGCGGTTCCCGCAGACACCGATAAGACGAAAGCGGATACCTGCCGGGAAACTATCGTGCTCGAGCTCTTTGATCTCTCCCTCTGGAGCATCGGGAAGACGGAATGCGAGACGATCGAGGATTTCGAGCTTCAGCCGGTTTCCGGCATCCGGCCGGATTTCTCGGGCATCCTGGCATACCGCACGAACTTTACGATCGACACGCTGCCGCAGCGGGCCGTTTTTTCGGCGCAGCATGTATATGAATGCATGTCGCTTACCGTCAACGGCAGCTGCCAGGGGCCGATGCTGGTACCGCCCTACGAGAAGGAGATCACCGGAGCTCTGAAGCCCGGCGAGAATGAGCTGACCGTTTATGTCACCACCACGGCGCTGCGCGACGCCAATACCAGACCCGGCATCTTCGGCAAAGAGCGCACGGTCCTGGAGCCCACCGGCATGTTCGGCCGGGTGGAGATCAGCCTGTACGAATGAGAGACGAAAAGCAGAAAGCCTTTACAGACAGCTTGACCCTGTGATAGAATACAATCAACCGGCTCCCGCAAGGCAGAGCCGGAAATCATACAAAAAGGAGGAAACGTCATGGACGGTGGAAGTAGTACCGGCACGTCAGCAGGCCGAAGTAAACCGCACATACGCCCTGTCTGTGCGTTTCCCGTGAAAAGATAAACAGAGACTTCGGTCTGCGTGTCGGGCTTCCTTGCCTGGACGAAATCCAAAAAAGGAGGTACCCCGATGGCAGTACGCAATGTTACCCTGGACAAGACGATCAGAAAACTGCTGAATGAGAAGAAGTATCAGACCCTGAAGGATATCCTGGTCACCCTGGAGCCGGCGGACATTTCAGCTGTTTTTGAAGAGCTGGACGAGGAGCAGATGACCCTGCTGTTCCGCCTGCTTCCCAAGGAGCTCGCCGCCGAGACCTTTGCCGAACTGGAGCCCGAATCGCAGGAGCTTCTGATCCGCGGTTTTTCCGACAGAGAGCTGCGGGAGGTCGTGAACGAACTCTATGTAGACGACGCCGCCGATCTGGTCGAGGAAATGCCGGCCAATGTCGTCAAGCGCATTCTGGCACAGGCCGACCCGCAGATGCGCAAGGAGATCAACCAGGTCCTCCGATATCCGGAGAATTCCGCCGGCTCCATCATGACCACGGAGTATGTGTCTCTGCGCCCGAACATGACCGTGGCGGAAGCCCTGAACCGTATCCGGAAAACCGGCGTGGACAAGGAGACCATCTACACCTGCTATGTCACATCCGCGCGGAACCTGCTGGGCACGGTCTCGGTCAAGGACCTGCTTCTGTGCGGCGATGACAGCAAACCGGTTTCCGAGATCATGGACGAGCATGTCATTTCGGTCAACACCCTGACGGACCAGGAGACCGTGGCGCAGATGCTCTCCAAGTATAACTTTATTGCGCTTCCCGTCCTGGATCAGGACGGCAGAATGGTCGGTATCGTCACCTTTGACGATGCGATCGACGTTCTTGTAGAGGAGACGACGGAAGACATCGAAAAGATGGCCGGTATGCTCCCCTCCGAGAAAACCTATCTGCGCTCCAGCCCGCTGGATCTGTTTCTGCACCGCATCCCCTGGCTGGCCCTGCTGATGGTCTCCGCCACCTTTACGGGGATGATCATCACCCGGTTTGAGCATGCCCTTGCCGCCCAGGTGGTCCTGACCGCGTTTATCCCCATGCTGATGGATACGGGAGGCAATTCCGGTTCCCAGGCATCCGTCACGGTGATCCGTGCCCTCAGCCTCGGAGAGCTGGAGTTCACCGATGCCCCGAAGGTGGTCTGGAAGGAAATCCAGACGGCGGTCCTCTGCGGTCTGGCGCTCGCCATGCTGTGTTTTGTGAAGATTATGGTGGTTGACCGCATGCTGCTCGGGAATACGGATATCAGCACGCTGACCGCGTTTGTCGTCTGCGCCACCATGGCGGTCACCGTCCTGATCGCGAAACTGGTCGGGTGCACGCTGCCGATGGCGGCAAAGAGAGTCGGCTTCGACCCTGCCGTCATGGCGAGCCCGTTTATCACGACGATTGTGGATGCGCTCTCTCTGCTGGTTTATTTCGGGATCGCCAGCGCCCTGCTGTTCTGAAACCGGAAGCAGCGCAGAAAGACAGGAGAGGCAGAATGTACGACTATATCCGTTACAGCTCCCCGCTGGGGATGCTGACCGTTGCCGCCGAAAACGGCGCGCTGACCGCGCTGGTGATCGAGGGGCAGAAATACGCCGACCGGCATCTGGCCGGTGAAGGCCGGGAATGCGAGACACCGGTACTCCGCAGGGCAAGATGCTGGCTGGACGACTACTTTGCCGGGAAAAACCCGGATGCGTCCGCGCTTCCGCTGTCGCCCGGAGGGACGGCGTTTCAGCAGGCTGTCTGGCAGGAACTGCGGAAGATCCCCTATGGGGAAACAGAAAGCTACGGGGCCGTCGCCGCCCGCCTCGGCAGCTCGGCAAGGGCCGTCGGCAGCGCGGTCGGCCGCAACCCCATCTCCCTGATCATCCCCTGTCACCGGGTTCTTGCCGCGGACGGCGGCTTGACCGGTTACGCCGGAGGTCTGGAAAACAAGAAGAAGCTTCTGCGGCTGGAAGGGCAGAGCGTATGAAAGAAGGCAGCTCCGTATGGGGGCTGCTTCTTGTTATTCCACACAAAAGAGGGGAGAATTCGCGCCGCGGGAAGCGGGTTTTCTGTTGAGTCCTACGAAATATCGTTAAGCAGTTGACAAACGGGGTTCGTTTTGTTATTTTATTGACGAATTAAGGAGGCGAACCGTATGAAAAGAGAGTATCCGTTTATCGACACGGTCGATAAACTGCAGGAGGAGATCGACCGCGTCAAAAAAGCACAGGCTGTCTATGCCGGCTTTACGCAGGAGCAGGTCGACCGTATTTTTCTTGCCGCAGCGACAGCGGCCAACAAGGCACGCATCCCGCTGGCGAAGGCCGCGGTTGCGGAGACCGGCATGGGCATTGTGGAGGACAAGGTGATCAAGAACCACTTTGCCTCCGAGTATATCTATAACGCGTACCGCAATACCAAAACCTGCGGCGTCATTGAGGAGGACCCGGCCTACGGCATCCGGAAGATCGCCGAGCCCCTCGGCCTGATCTGCGCGATCATCCCGACCACGAACCCCACCTCCACCGCCATTTTCAAAACGCTGCTGGCGCTGAAGACCCGCAACGGCATCATCATCAGCCCGCATCACCGGGCGAAAGGCTGCACGGTCGAGGCGGCCAGGCTTGTCCTCGAGGCGGCGGTCGAAGCCGGCGCACCGGAGGACATCATCGGCTGGATCGATATGCCCTCGCGCGACATGACGGGGCTTTTGATGAAACAGTCGGATGTCATCCTCGCCACCGGCGGCCCCAGCATGGTCACCGCGGCCTACTCCTCCGGCACCCCGGCTCTCGGCGTCGGCGCGGGCAATACCCCTGCCGTCATCGACGAGAGCGCGGACATCCTGCTGGCGGTGAACAGCATTATCCATTCCAAGACCTTTGACAACGGCATGATCTGCGCCTCCGAGCAGTCGGTGATCGTGCACACGAATGTCTACGACGCCGTGAAGCGCGAGTTTGCCGCGCGTGGCTGCTATTTCCTCAATCCCGAGGAGACCGAAAAGGTTCGGAAAACCATGCTCATCAACGGCTCGCTGAATGCAAAGATCGTCGGCCAGAAACCCGTCACCATTGCCGCTCTCGCTGGCTTTGCCGTACCCGAGGGAACCAAGATCCTGATCGGCGAGGTGGAATCGGTGGAGCTGAGCGAGGAGTTTGCACACGAAAAGCTCTCCACGGTCCTGGCGATGTACCGCGCCGCGGACCTCGAGGACGCCTTCCGGAAGGCCGAGAAACTCATAGAGGACGGCGGTCTTGGTCACACCTCGTCGATTTACCTCGACCTCGCTACGGGGCAGGAAAAGCTGGCGGAGTTCCAGGCGCGTATGAAGACCTGCCGCATTGTGGTAAACACCCCCTCTTCTCAGGGCGGTCTGGGCGACCTCTACAATTTCGCCCTCACGCCCTCGCTGACGCTGGGCTGCGGCTCCTGGGGCGGCAACTCCGTGTCGGAAAATGTGGGCGTCAAGCATCTGCTGAACATCAAAACCGTTGTGGAAAGAAGGGAGAACATGCTGTGGTTCCGTGCGCCGGAAAAGGTCTATATCAAGAAGGGCTGCCTGCCCGTGGCGCTCAACGAGCTGAAGGACATGGACAGAAAGCGCGCCTTTGTAGTCACCGGCCCGCACCTGTATAAGACCGGCACCGCAGATCCCATTCTCAGAAAGCTGGAGGAGCTCGGCATTCAGCACAGCATCTTCTTCGATGTGCCGAATGACCCGACCCTGGCCTGTGCCCGCGAAGGGGCCAGGCAGATGCTCGCCTTCAAGCCCGACGTGATCATCGCGCTCGGCGGCGGCTCGGCCATGGATGCGGCCAAGATCATGTGGGTGCTCTACGAGCACCCGGAGGCCGACTTTGCCGACATGGCCATGCGCTTTTCCGATATCCGCAAGCGCATCTACAAGTTCCCCAAGATGGGCGGGAAGGCCTATTTTATCGCCGTGCCCACCTCCGCCGGCACCGGCAGCGAGGCGACGCCCTTCGCCGTCATCACCGATGAGAGCACCGGCATCAAGTATCCGCTGGCGGACTACGAGCTCATGCCCAACATGGCCATCGTGGATACGGATTTCCACATGACCGCCCCGAAGGGCCTGACCGCCGCCTCCGGCATCGATGCGGTGTCCCATGCGCTGGAGGCCTATGCCTCCGTCATGGCGACGGACTACACCGACGGGCTGGCTCTCCGGGCGCTGAAGACCCTGTTCGAGTATCTGCCCCAGGCCTACGAGAACGGGCAGGACATTCGGGCGAGAGAAAAGGTTGCCAACGCCGCAACCATGGCGGGCATGGCCTTTGCCAACGCCTTCCTCGGCGTGATGCACTCCATGGCCCATAAGCTCGGTGCCTTTCATCATATCGCCCACGGCCTGGCCAACGCCCTGATGATGGATGAGGTCATCCGCTTCAACGCCTGCGAAGCGCCGACCAAGATGGGCACCTTCCCCCAGTATGACCACCCGCACACCCTGGCGCGCTATGCCGAGGTGGCCGACTGCCTCGGCTGCGGCGGAAGGACAGACGCAGAGAAGGTGGAAAGCCTGATCGAAAAGATCGACGCGCTCAAGGCGAGCATCGGCATCAAGCCCAGCATCCGGGACTACGTGCCTGACGAGGAAGCCTTCCTCGCGACGCTTGACGAGATGACCGAGCAGGCCTTCGACGACCAGTGCACCGGGGCCAATCCGCGTTACCCGCTGATGAGCGAGATCAAGCAGATGTACCTCAACGCCTATTACGGCAGGAGCTTTGTCGAGACACCCAAACCGGACCTGAGCCAACTGGAAGGGAGAGAAGCCTAATGAATCTGGAAAACGTCATTGCCGAACGCAAAACCAAGACCATCTATCGCGACGGAGACAGCGTCGTCAAGCTCTTCAACCAAAACTATTCCAAGGCCGATATTTTAAACGAAGCCCTGAACCAGGCGCGTGTGGAGGAGGTCGGGCTGAACATCCCGAAGATCCTCGAGGTTACGAGCCATGAGGGGATGTGGGCGATCCGCTCCGAGTTTATCGAGGGGCAGACCCTTTCCCATCTGATGCGGGACGACCCGGAGAATAAGGACAGATACCTCGAGATGCTGGTGGATACCCAGATGCTGATCCACTCCCGGCGCTGCCCGCTGCTCAGCCGTCTGAAAGACAAGATGAACCGCAAGATTCTCTCGGCGGATCTCGAACCGGTCACGCGCTACGAGCTGCTGATCCGTCTGGAAGGTCTGCCTACCCACGACAAGCTCTGCCACGGAGATCTCTGCCCCTCGAACATCATCCTGACCCCGGAGGGCGAGCTCTATATCATCGACTGGGCGCACGCCACCCAGGGCAACGCCTCGGCCGATGTGGCCCGCACCTACCTCACCTTCCACCTGCGGGGCGAGGCGGATATTGCGGAGAAGTATCTGGACCTGTTCTGCGAGAAGAGCGGAACGGACAAGCGCTATGTGCAGAAGTGGATGCCCATTGTGGCGGCCTCCCAGTCCGTCAAAGGCAATCTCGACGAGCGGGACTTCCTGCTCCGCTGGGCCAATGTGGCCGAGTACGAATAAGCATACAATCCTGCAGCACAAGAGCACAGAGGGGGATTTCCCCCTCTGTTTTTTTCGCCGCAGCGGAAATGCGGCGTGTCAAATAAATTTTAGAATATTTATGAAATGTGTCAAAAATCAGAAAAACCTATTGACACACCCTTTGCTTTGTGCTATGCTTTCCCTGCGACGAAAGAGGAGGGTCTTGGAATGGGTTTGCAGCATGCATCGGACAGACAGTCTTTTTTCAGGATGATCGAAGCGCTCTCTCAGGGAGACTGCCTTGAGGTCGACAGCTTCTCTGTCATCGCCGACAGCAGTGCGCAACTGCTCGGCGCAGTCTGCAGGATCGCCGAGCGCGGTGCGGATTTTGTCAGTCTGCAGGAAGAAGTCGACACGCGCAGCGAGGCAGGAGCGTCTTTTTTTGCCCTGTGCCGTGCGCTGGGCGCCCTGGATCAGGAAAAGCCCCGCCCCAGACGGCGGGACGGGATCGAAAGGGCGAAGGAAGAGGGCCGCTATAAAGGCCGCAGACCCATTGCCGTTGACGAAAGCCTGTTTGATTCCGTTGTTTCGCTCTGGCAGAGCGGCGAGATCACCGCGCGCGAGGCCATGGCAAAGCTGGATCTGAAACCCAATACCTTTTACCGCCGCATCAAAGAACGGGAGGAACTGAAAATGAAAGACTATAAGAAAGCAGAACGCGAGCTGAAGGAAGAAATCCGGGAAGCGGCCAAGCAGAGCCGCCGGGATCTCGACGAACTGAAAAAACAGGTCAGGGCCGAGGCCAAAGAGATCAAAAAGGCTGCCGATGAAAAGATCGAGCTCCACGATGTGGAGCGCGAGATGCGCCGCGACCGTATCCGTGCGGAGGCCGAACACCATGAGACCGTCAGGCAGATGAAAAAGGATGTGGAGAATGAAACCAGGGAGCTGAAAAAGATGCTGGAGAACGAGGGCTGACGCACCGGAACGCATCACAGAAAAACAGGAAGACGCGGACAGTCTTCCTGTTTTGCATATCGGGCATCCGAAACCGGACTGCTGAATAAAGGAGGCGCATCATGCCGGCAAGAACACGGAGAATCATCAGCATCCCGCCCTATACGGTGGGGGAGGAAATCAGCAATGCCGTGTCCCACGGATTCGGCGCGCTGCTGTCAGCGGCGGCGCTGGTGCTGCTGCTGGTCCGGGCCTGCGGGGCGCTGGCAGTGACGGCGGCGGCGCTCTACGGCTCGGCCATGATCCTGCTTTATACCATGTCCTGCCTCTATCATGCGCTGCCCCCGAGCCTGACCGGGAAGAAGGTGCTGCGGATACTGGACCACTGCAGCGTTTTCCTGCTGGTGTTCGGAACGTATATCCCCGCGGCGCTCCTGGGGGTCGGCGGGGCGCGCGGCTGGACGCTGTTCGGGCTGGTCGCGTTTTTCTCGCTGCTCGGGATCGTTTTGACCGCCCTTGACCTGGAGCGCTATCAGACCGCCGCCGTTTTCTGCCAGCTTCTCAGCGGCTGGTCCATCCTGATCGGCATCCGGGAGCTGCTTGCGGCCATGGGGACGCAGGGGATGGCCTGGATGATCGCCGGCGGCCTGATGTACACCGTCGGCGCGGCTCTTTACGGGCTCGGGAAAAGCAAAAGGTACTGCCACTGCGTTTTTCATGTTTTCTGTCTGCTGGGAAGCTTCTGTCATTTCTGGGCGATCTATCAGTTCCTGCTCTGACCGCCGGAGGGCCGGGCCTACATTCGCTTCCACACCCGGGGAGAGAAGAGAAAGAGCAGGGGGAAAATCTCGAGCCTGCCCAGCAGCATCTCCAGGCTCAGGATCAGTTTGGAAAGCGGAGAGAAAAACAGATAATTCCCGCTTGGGCCGACGGCGGAAAGCCCGGGGCCGACATTGGAAATGCAGGCAATGGAGGCGGTCAGGTTGGTTGTGAGGTCACAGCCGTCCAGACTCAGAAGCAGGGCGCCTGTGCCCGTGATCAGAAGATACAGAAAAAAGAAAACCTGCACGCTCTGAACGGTCTGGTCGCCGACCGTCCTGCCCTCGAACCAGATCCGCCTGACGCGGGAGGGCATGATCATCCGCCGGAGCTCGGCATAGCAGGACTTCAGCAGAATGATGATGCGCGAGACCTTCATCCCTCCGCCGGTCGAGCCGGCACAGCCGCCGATGAACATCAGCAGCACCAGCACCCAGCGGGAGAGCTCCGGCCACCGATCGAAATCGCAGGTGGAGAAGCCGGTGGTGCTCAGAACGGTCATCACCTGAAAGAAGGCATACCGCAGCCCGGAGAGGAAGCCGCCGCAGCCTTTCATGATATTGAGGGCAATGAGGAGAACCGCGCCTGCGATGATGCCCAGATAGACCCGCAGCTCTTCGCTTTGCAGCGCCGTCGAGGCCTGCCCGATCAGAACAAGATAAAACAGGTTGAAATTACAGCCGAACAGAAGCATGAAAACGGCGATCACCATTTCGATATAGACGCTCTGATAGGCGCCGATACTGGCCGCCCGCGTGGAAAAGCCGCCGGTCCCCGCGGTGGCGAAGGAGTGGAGCAGGGCTTCATAAAAGCTCATGCCGCCCAGCACGAGCAGAAGGCATTCCAAGGCGGTCAGCACCAGATAGATCAGATACAGGATGCGGGCGGTTTTCCTCACTCTCGGCACCAGTTTGCTCACCGTCGGCCCCGGGACCTCCGCCCGCATGATATGGATATAGGAGTCTCCGGAAACCGGAAGAACGGCCGCGATGAACACCAGAACGCCCATCCCGCCGATCCAGTGGGTGAACAGCCGCCAGAACAGGCAGCCGCGGCTCAGAAGCTCGGGGTTCTCCAGAATGCTGGCTCCGGTGGTGGTAAAGCCGGAGACGGTTTCGAACCAGGCGTCGATCAGATGAGGGATGTCGCCGGAGAAAACAAAGGGCAACGCCCCGAACAGCGACATCAGGATCCAGGACAGCCCGACACACATGAAGCCTTCCCGCGCGAACAGATCCGGCGAGCGGGGACGGATCCTGGTGAGGAGAAAGCCCGAGACCAGCAGAAGCAGGATGGTCGAGAGAAAGGGCAGTACCGGCTCCCGCGCAAAAAGCGCGGCCGTCATGGGCAGGAGCAGCAGGGCGGCTTCCGCAAGAAGCACCTTTCCCAGCGTGTTTCCAACGATGCGTCGGTTCATAACCGGCGCTCTTTTCTGCCTTCCGGTGTCAGGATGTCGTCCAGGTCCAGAAGCCGGTAGGAACAGGTGACCACGATCACCCGGTCTCCGGCCTCCAGCACAGTCCGCCCGTCCGGAATCATGCTGCGTCCCCTGCGAATGACCGCGGCGATCAGAATCCCCGGACGCAGAGGCAGTTTGACAAGCTGCTTTCCCGTGCAGGCGGCCTGTTCCCCGACGACAAACTCCGTCGCGGTGACACGGGGGTCGCCGAGATAATACAGCGCTTCGATGGTGCTCTTCTCCGACGCGTGGGAGAGCGCCCGGACATAGCCTGCGATTCTTTCGGCAACCAGCGCCTGCGGAGAGACCGCCGTGTCAGGGAACAGATCCTCCAGAAGGGCCATGAACTTCTGGTTGTTGACTTTTGAGAGGACCTTTCCCACACCCATCTTTGCCGCGTACATGGTGAGGATGATGTTGTCCTCATCAAAGCCGGTCAGCGCAACGAAGCCGTCTGCCCGACTGATGCCGGTCACCTGAAGGATACCGGTGTCGGCGCCGTCGGCGCAGTGGATATCCGCTGTCTTCAGATGCTCGGCCAGATACCGGCAGCGCTCGGCGTCTTTTTCAATGATCGTCACATTGACGCCCGTACTCTCCAGCAGACCGGTCAGATGGACCGCGACGCGGCTTCCTCCGAGCAGGATCACGTTTTTCACCGGTTTTTTATACACGCCGGCGGCGGTGAAAAAGCGCCGCAGATCCGTCGATGTGCCCGTGACGGAGATCAGGTCCCCGGTGTTCAGCACGGTATCGCCGTCGGGGATCCGGAAACTGCCGCTGCGTTCAATGCTGCAGACCAGCACCTTCTGACCGAAGCGGGAAGAGAGCTGCTTCAGAGGAAGCCCCGAAAGCCGGCAGCCGTCCTCAATGCGAAAGCTGACGATCTCCTGCTCGCAGTCCGGAAACGACTCGATGCGCACGGCCGCCGGAAACTGAAGCACCCGGGAAATCTCTTCTGCCGTGACATAGTCCGGATGCAGCGAAAAGGTCAGATCCATCGCCTCTTTCAGCAGATCCAGATTTCCCATATACTCCGGATTGCGCAGGATGGCAACGGTGTGGTTTGCCCCCAGCTTTTTGGCGAGCCGGCAGGCAAGCAGATTGGTTTCGTCGACGCCGGTCGCGGCAAGAAAGACGTCTGCACCGCCTGCGTCCGCCTCGGCCAGGATATCGACGGCCGAGCAGTTCCCGCAGCAGCCGATCACGTCCAGACTGCCGACCGCGTTTTCCAGGCGGTCCTGCCGCTGGTCGATCAGCGTGATGTCATGCCCCTCCCGGCACATCTGGCGGGCAATGGCCATGCCGACCTTGCCGGCGCCCCCGATCACAATCTTCAAAAAGCAGTCACCGCCTTTCCGAGCTCAGTCCACCCTGATCATGCGGTATCCGACGCCGATATGGGTCTGGATGTACGAGGGCGACTCCGGGCTGCTTTCCAGCTTCCTGCGCAGCGTCGCCATGAACACGCGGAGCGAGCCGATGTTGTTCTCCCAGCCGATCCCCCAGATATGCTGCGTGATGTATTTGTGGGTCAGCACCTTGCCGACATTCTGTGCCAGCAGGCACAGAAGCCGGTATTCGATCGGCGTCAGCTTTAATTCTTCCCCGTCCAGCCAGGCGCAGCCGGCTGCATAGTCGATGGTCAGCGCGCCGTTTCGGAACACCGGGTCGGAACGGCCCGCCGCGCTGTGGACCAGGCGGCGCTGGGTGGCGCGGAGCCTCGCGAGCAGTTCCGCAACGGAAAAAGGCTTTGTGATATAATCGTCCGCCCCCGCGTCCAGTGCGCCGATCTTGTCCGCGTCCTCATCCCTGGCGCTGATGACGATGATCGGGGTATCTGCCCAGGAGCGGATGGTCTCGATAACCTCCACACCGTCCCGATCCGGCAGACCGAGATCCAGCAGGATGATATCCGGATTGCGGGAGGCGGCCTCCGACACGGCTTCCGCACCGCTCGCGGCCGTGAAAACGCTGTAATCCTCCGCGGAAAGCGTGACGGTGATGAGGTTGCGGACGGGGGTGTCGTCCTCCACAACGAGAACTTTCCATTTATCCATGCTCCGGCACCTCCTCCAATGGCAGGGAAAAGCGAAAAACGGCACCGTGGGGATCGTTGTCGCTTACCCAGATCGTTCCGCCGTGCGCCTGGACGATGCTGCGGCAGAGTGTAAGGCCCAGGCCGAGACTTTTCCTTCCGACCGTATCCCGGTTCTTCCCGACATAGAACATCTCAAAGACGCGCTCTTTTTCTTCATCCGGGATCCCGGGACCGGTGTCCGCCACCGAGATGACGACCCAATCACCCTCCCGCTCGGCGGACAGACAGATCTCCGCGTCGGGCGGGGTGTATTTGACGGCGTTGCCTGCCAGATTCACCAGGACCTGGACAATCAGACGCGCATCGGCCCTCACAAGCAGGATTTCCTTTAACGGGGCGATCCGGATGCTTCTGCCCGAATCCGGGCGGATATGGGAGACGGCGTCCCGCAGGATATCCTCGACCAGTTCCGAATGGCACTGAATCCGTGCAGCCCCGCCCTCCAGCCTGGTGGTGGTAAGCAGGTTTTCAACAAGCTCCGTCAGCCAGAGGGAGTCTTCATAGATGTCCCTGGTAAGCCGATGCCTTGTTTCGGAATCGAAGCGGGCTTCGTTTTCCAATAAGGCGCCGGCGTTTCCGGAAATCGAGGTCAGGGGCGTGCGGAGATCGTGGGAGATGCTTCGCAGGAGATCGGCGCGCACGCGCTCGTTTTCCGCAAGAATCGCGGCAGACTCCTTTTCCCGGACGTTCTTTTCGTTTTCCAGAGCCAGCGCGCATTCCCCGAGGATGGACTGCAGCGTGCTCTGCGCGGAAATCTCCGGGAGCGGTTTCCGCTCTGTGACGCAGAGGACGGCGTAAAGGCGGTCCCGGATGCCGACGGGGTAAATCAGGGGCCCCACTCTGCCCCCGGCGAGATCCTCCAGAAGGACAGAGGGGTTTTCCGGCCCGGCAGCGCTGTCTTCCGGCCAGGGATAGCGCCGCCCGATGCTTTTTCCGTCCGTCTCATAGAGCATGACCTCGCGCCCGAGCAGGCTGGAGCTCTGCCTGGCGCAGATCGTCATGATCTCCTCCCGGGTCGAGGCCTTGGCAAGAAGCTGGTCTGTCTCCGAGATGATCCTTGTCCGGAAAGCGGTCTCGGCGGACTGCTGGGCGTTGCGCTTCAGCCGGTTTGCCAGCGTCCCGGTAATCATGGCCGTGAGAAACATCACAAAAAAGCTGACAGGATATCCGGACTCATATACCTTCAGGGAAAAACGGGGCTGAACAAAGAAATAGTTGAAAAGAAACAGGATGATGACCGACGACACGCCGCTGTACCATCGCTGGGAGGTGGTCACCGAAACAAGCAGAATGCTGAGAAGGTAGACCATCATGATGCTGGAGCTGGAAAGACCGTGCCGGTACAGCAGAAGGCCGATCAGCGTAGCCGCCAGAAGCATCAGCACGGTAAACACGGTGTCAAAGAGAATCCGCTGCCTGCCGACCCGCTCACGCCGGACGGGGAAACGGATGCTGCGCCGCCGGTCCGGAATGACGTGGATTTCCGCATCCGGCAGCAGCTCGGCAAGCCGATCCGGCAGGGTTGGTTTCGAAGGGCGCTGAAGCGACGCAAAATCGCTCTGTCCCAGGACGATGGTTTCGATCTCGGACAGTCTTGCATATTCCGCAATCTGAAAGGCGACATCATCGCCGCTGACCGTCTGGACCCTTGCGCCCAGACGCCGGGCCTCCTGGGTGTTCTCCTGGAGGCGCTGACGGTCTTTTCCCGACAGGCGGGAAAAGGCGGGGGTCTCGACAAAAAGGGCGATCAGCTCGCGGTCGCCGCGTGCCAGATCCGCTGCGGCATGCAGAATTTTGGGATTAGAAGGAGAAGGCGACAGACAGGCAAGTATCTGCTTCATGGCTTTACGATCCTCCCGATTTCCAGACGGAATGGCTTCTGCCCGGGTTGCTTTTCTCCATTATAACACAGAATCTGCCTGGATCGGTGAAAAACGCGGCGGTCTGATGCTATGTCAGTATTATGCCACAATCCGCTTTAATATTGGGTTACAATCGGTCGGATCGCATTAAGATTGTGTTAATAAGGGGAAGGTTTTCCGAAAATGCCTCTTGACAGGTTAGCAGGGGCTAATTATAATAAGTGTCAGTTAGCGGGTGCTAACCAATGCTTTCGCCGCAGGGACCCGGACCGTGCCGGCCTGCCGGGAAATGAAGAGGGAAAACATGACACTGAAGGATATCAAAGAAGGACAGTCCGCCCGTGTTCTGTCCGTGGGCGGCAGCGGTGCGCTGCGTCAGCATCTGCTGGACATGGGGATCATACCCGGGACGGACATCCGCGTCGTCAAATACGCCCCGATGGGCGATCCGGTCGAGATCTGTCTCCACGGTTACGAACTGACCCTCCGGCTGGACGACGCGGACAAAATCGAGGTCGAGCCGGTTTCCGGCGACACCGTCCGGCAGGAGGAAAAGCTGCCGAAAACCGTGAATGAGCATCTGGGCCTCGGGGAGGACGGACGCTTCCATCCGAAGGGCAGCGGCGAGGCGCTGCCCGGCGGCACGCTGCTGACTTTTGCGCTGGTCGGGAACCAGAACAGCGGGAAAACCACCCTGTTCAATCAGCTGACCGGTTCCAAACAGCATGTCGGCAATTTTCCGGGGGTGACGGTGGACCGGAAGGACGGGGTCATTCTCGGCCAGAAGGACACGCTGATTACGGACCTGCCCGGCATCTATTCCATGTCGCCCTACTCCAGCGAGGAGCTGGTCTCCCGCGACTTTGTGCTGAATGAAAAGCCGAAGGGGATCATCGACATTGTTGACGTCACCAATGTCGAACGGAATCTGTATCTGACCATGCAGCTGCTGGAGATGGATATCCCCGTTGTGGTAGCCCTGAATATGATGGACGAGATGACCGGCAACGGCGGCTCGGTGGATGTAAACGCCATGGAGGCGATGCTCGGGGTGCCGGTCGTGCCGATTTCGGCGGCAAAGAACCAGGGCGTGAGCGAGCTGGTCGATCATGCGCTCCACATCGCCCGGTATCAGGAAAAGCCGCAGAGACAGGATTTCTGTGATGAAAACGAACACGGCGGCGCCGTCCACCGCTGTCTGCACGCGGTGATTCACCTGATTGAGGACCATGCGAAACAGGCAGGCCTTCCGGTACGCTTTGCCGCCTGCAAGGCAATCGAAGGGGATCCGCTGATCATCGACCAGCTCGGCATCGATGAAAACGAAAAGGAAACGCTGGAGCATATCACGCTGCAGATGGAAAAGGAGCGGGGCCTTGACCGAAGCGCCGCCATCGCGGATATGCGCTTTTCCTTCATTACCAGGGTCTGTGCCGCCTGTGTGAAGAAGCCGAAGGAAAGCCGGGAACAGACGAGAAGCCGGAAGCTCGACCGGGTGCTGACCGGGAAATATACGGCAATCCCCGTCTTTATCGGCGTCATGGGGCTGGTCTGCTTCCTGACCTTCAATGTGATCGGTGCCTTTTTCGAGGATCTCCTGGAGACGGGCATTGATGAGCTGACCGTGCTGGCGGACCGCGCGCTGACCTATGCGGGCGTGAATAATGTGCTGCACGGCCTGATCATCGACGGCATCTTCAAGGGCGTGGGCAGCGTGATCAGTTTTCTGCCGATCATCGTGACGATGTTTTTCTTCCTCTCCCTGCTGGAGGACAGCGGCTATATCGCCCGTGTGGCATTCGTCATGGACAAGCTCCTGCGGAAGCTCGGCCTGTCCGGCCGCAGCATTGTGCCGCTTCTGATCGGCTTCGGCTGCACGGTTCCGGCGGTCATGTCGACACGCACCCTTCCGAGCCAGCGCGACCGCAAGATGACCATTCTGCTGACGCCGTTCATGAGCTGCACCGCCAAGCTCCCGATCTATGCGTTTTTTGTGGATGCGTTTTTCCCGCGCTATAAGGCGCTGGTCATGATCGGGCTGTATCTGCTGTCCATTCTGATCGGCATTCTCGTCGCCATGCTTTATAAAAAGACGCTGTTTCAGGGAGAGGCCGTTCCCTTTGTGATGGAGCTTCCGAACTATCGGCTGCCGACCGCGCGCAACACCCTGCAGCTTCTCTGGGAAAAGTCAAAGGACTTTCTGCAGCGGGCCTTCTCCGTGATTCTGATTGCGACGATCGTGGTGTGGTTCCTGCAGAGCTTCGATTTCCGCTTCAATCTCGTTGCAGACTCCCGTGACAGCATCCTGGCGACGGTTTCCGGCTTCCTTACGCCGCTATTTGCGCCGCTCGGGCTTGGCGACTGGCGGATCGTCACCTCGCTGGTCAGCGGGTTTATGGCGAAGGAGAGCGTCGTTTCCGTGCTGGAGGTGCTGTTCAGCGCCGAGGGCGGCATTTCGGCGGCCATCAGCGCGCTGGCGGCCTATTCCATGCTTGTCTTCAGCCTGCTGTATACGCCGTGCGTGGCGGCGATTGCTTCGATACGGCGGGAGCTGGGAGGAAAATGGGCCCTGTATGTCGTGCTCTGGCAGTGTGCCGTTGCCTGGGCTGCGGCGCTGCTGGTGCGCCTGTTCGGCATTCTGATCGGCATCGCCTGAGGAGGATCTGAAAATGAACGCAGCGGATCTTGTACTGCTTGTTCTGCTTGCCGCCGCCGTGTTTTTCGCGCTGCGGCACATCCGCAGGATGCGGAAAAGCGGCTGCGCCTGCGGCAATGCAGGCGGCTGCACGGGGGACTGCGCATCCTGCCGGTCAGCCTGCCCGCACAAAGAGAAATAATCGGAAAAGCGGACACCTCCGCGTCCCGTCGGGACGCGGAGGTGTCATTCTGTTTTGCTTTCAGAAAAATACGGAGATGCAGGTTCCGTGCGGAGGACCGCTTACGCCTCAAAGCGCTCGATCACCGTGTCGAGCACAAACTCCGCTTTGATTTCTCCCAGCCTTGCAAAATGCGGCTGTGCGCTGTGCGCTTTGAGGGCGTCGGCATCCCGCCATTTCTCAACCAGCAGCAGCTCATCGCCGCTGCCCACGGGGGTATAGTAGTCATACTTGATGTTCCCGGCCTCGGCGCGGCTGGCGGCATCGATCCCTTCGGTCATGATCGCCTCCAAAAATTCCTCTCTCAGCTCCGGTTTGCATTGGTAGGTGACGTTCAGTACAATCATGTTTTTCTCCTCTCTCGCTCTCTTTTTGTTTTTGCTGCCGCTCCGGCGGAAACGCCGGTTCACGCCTGCCGGCTCAGCGCCCGCCGAATGATCCCCTCGATGATCCGCTCGTTGCGCGGCAGGAACAGCCCGGCCACCGGGCCGACCAGGGCAGCGCAGATGATCGTGCCGAGACCGAAGGTGCCGCCGAGCAGCCAGCCGGCCGCTACAAAGCAGACATCAACAACGATCCGTACCACGCTGAACTTTTGGTGCAGCTTGTCGCTGATGACGATGGCCACCAGATCATTGGGACCTGTCCCGGCATCGGATTTGATCACGATCGTCATGCCGTAGGCAAGAATCACACAGCCGACAGCCAGAACCAGGATTCTGACAGGCAGGGCGTGCATCTTCTGGAAAAGCGGCGCCAGCAGCAGCGTGAAGAAGTCGATGATCGGGCCGCCGCAGACCATACAGAGGACGGTCCCGATTTTGATATAGCTCCTGTCCGTGAGAAGCAGGATCAGGATGATCAGCAGGCTGACCGCCACATGCACGCGCCCGTGACTGAGAAAAGCCCAGCCCGTCAGGGAGGACAGGGTACGAAACAGGCCCTGAATCAGCACATTGAAGGGATCGGAGCCAAGGTCTGTAAGCAGAAACAGCGTCACGCCCAGATGGGCAACGGACAGGCCGATCATCAGAATGACGATGCGGATCAGCCATTCGCGGAGAGAACGTTTCATTGTACGTCACCTCAGGTTGATGAAAAACAGGCCGAGAAGGCAGATGACAACCCCGACCAGCTTGTTCCATGTCAGCGCCTCGTGATACAGAAAATAACCCACGAACAGGAGCAGGACGGAAACAAAGGCGCTCTGTACGATAAAACCGGAGTTTACCTGCCAGCCTGCCTTATATGCATAAAGCCAGCCGCCTTCCAGACCGACGATCGCGACTCCGAGCACAATGCTTGCCCAGTTTACCTTTCCGCATTCCTTCACAAGATTTGCCTGCGGGGCGAGAACAAAGTACAGAATCCCGGAGGCGATGGCGCCGGTCAGATAGGTAACCGTCAGCGAGGCAAAGGGATGAACGGTTTCGGGTGCCGATTTTGCGCAGATATGGTAAAGAAGGTTTGAAAAGATGACCAGCGCGATTGGCCAGACGTAAGAAGCCATTGATTCCATCTCCAAACAGAAAACAGTGCTTGAGCGAAGTTCCGGCTTCATCATAATGGCTGGAAAAAGGAATGTCAAGAAAGAGATGGGAAACCGCCGGAGAGACAGATGCCGGAAGACTTGATGAATGCGGCAGAAAGGAGTATGATTGACGCAGCAAATCCTGTTCCTCTTGATCGGGAGGGTTTAAGCGTGAATGAGATGCTGCTGAAAAAACTCTCGGCGGTGACCGGCGAGGAAAGAAGAATCCTTGCCGGAGAGACGCAGATTGACCGCAGCCTGTATATGGACGGAACCCGCGATGTCATTTCCGGTGACAAGCTGCTTCCCTCCGGACGGATCATCACCATCCGTCCGCACACCCGTTTTATCGCATTCCCGGAGCATACCCACGATTATGTCGAGATGGTCTATATGTGCACGGGGCAGACGCGGCATGTCGTCAATGGGAATGCGCTCGTCCTGCACGCGGGCGAGCTTTTGATGCTGGGCCGGCATGCGCGCCAGTCCATCGATCCGGCAGGGGAAACAGATGTGGCGGTCAACTTTATCGTGCGCCCGGCCTTCTTTTCCGGTACGCTTTCCTTCCTCGGCGAGGAGGAGACCCCGCTCAGAAGCTTTGTCGTCTCCTGCCTGACCGGCGGGAACGAGGCGGGATACCTGCTGTTTCATGTGGCGGATATCCTGCCGATTCAGAACCTGATCGAAAACCTGCTCTATACGCTCGTTGAGCAGGTTCCCAACCGCCGCGGTATTCTGCAGAGCACGATGGGTCTGCTTTTCGCTCAGCTCCTGAATCATACCGATGCCCTGCAGTTTGAGACGGCCGAGCAGAACGCGGTGCTCCGTGTCCTGCGCTATGTCGAGGAGCACTATGCCGAAGGCAGCCTCACCGAGATTGCAGCGCGCCTCCATTACGATCTGCCCTATCTCTCGCGCCTGATCCGCCGGGAGACGGGGAAGAACTATACCGGGCTGCTGCAGGAAAAACGGCTCAGCCAGGCGGCCTGGCTGCTGCGGAATACCGACCGGAAGGTGGATGACATCTCCGTCTCGGTCGGCTATGAAAATATCAGCTACTTCCACCGGCTCTTCGCCGCGCGCTTCGGGCAGTCGCCGAAGAAATACCGGGACTGCAAATAAGGACACTTTTTTTGACAAGTCCCGACATGGAAAGATCCCTCCTTATTCTGTATGATAGGATGAAAGAATAAGGGGGGATCGTCTTATGAAGAGATACCTTGCCGTTGATATCGGCGCCTCCTCCGGGCGGCACATTGTCGGCTGGACGGAAAACGGCGAACGGAAAACCGAGGAACTCTACCGCTTTCCCAACGGTGTCACCGAGCTAGACGGGCATCTGACCTGGGACATCGATGCTTTGGTCGGGCATGTAAAGCAGGGAATTGCGATCGCGAAGGAAAAATACCCCGAGATTGAGAGCCTGTCTGTCGACACCTGGGGTGTGGACTACGTGCTCATGAGGGGCGATGAAGAGGTTCGGCCCTGCTACGCCTACCGCGACAGCCGAACCGAGGCTGTCATCCCCCTGGTACATGAGAGGATCGGATTCTCTGAGCTCTACCGCCGTACGGGCATTCAGTTCCAGCCCTTCAACACCGTTTATCAGCTGTACGCCGACAGACTCGCCGGACGGCTGGAAGGCGTCTCGGACTTTCTGATGATTCCGGAATACCTGATGTATAAGCTCTGCGGCGTCAAGGCACACGAGTATACCAACGCCACCACCGGCGGCATGGTATCGGCAGAAACGGGCGCGTTTGACCCGGCGATCATCGAGGCACTGGGTTTGCCGGGGCATCTGTTCTGCACGCTGCAGCAGCCCGGCACGATCATCGGGGAGTACGAGGGCATCAAGGTCGTCCTCTGCGCCACCCATGACACCGCCTCGGCCGTCGAGGGCATTGACATGGACGAGGACGCACCCTACATCTCGTCGGGTACCTGGTCCCTGCTCGGCGTCAGGACGCCGAAGCCCATTACCAGCGAGGCGAGTGAACGCGCCAACTGGTCCAATGAGGGCGGCGTCGGCTACAACCGCTACCAGAAGAACATCATGGGCATGTGGCTGGTGAACCGCCTGCGCAGCGAGCTCTGCCCCGATAAGCCCTTCCCTGAAATCGTGGCCGAGGCAGAAGCGAGCTGCTTTGAGGAAACGGTGGATGCCAACGCCGCGTGCTTCCTCGCCCCTGAGAGCATGAAGGCTGCCTTTGACGCGGCTTTGAGCATGCGGCCCCAGAGCATCGGGGACTATTTCCGCTGTGCCTACCGCAGCCTGGCGCTGTGCTACAGGGACGCCATCCTGGAGCTGCAGCACAACACCGGCAGAAATTACGACAGCATTTACATCGTGGGCGGCGGCGCGAAAAACGCCTTCCTGAATGCGCTGACCGAAAAGGCCAGCGGCAAGCGCGTCATCGCCCTTCCCATCGAGGCTACGGCCATCGGAAACCTGAAAATCCAGATGAATGTGAAAGAATAAAGAGAAAGAGGAAAGGAGACTGCAATGTTAGTCAGCACCAAAGCCCGCATCGGCGTGTTCTCCATCGCACTGGGCGCCTATCTGCCCCAGTTTCCGTCTCTGGTTCCCGAGTTTGAGGGCCAGTACGCGGAGTTCAAAAAGCGCATTCCCGACTCTGTTGAGCTCATTGACGGCGGCCTTGTCACCACCAAGGAAAAGGCCATGGAGGCCGGCGACAAATTCCGCGCGGCCGACGTCGACCTCGTGATCCTCCAGCTGCTGACCTATGCCACCAGCTACAACATGCTGCCGGCTGTGCGGGATCTGGACGTACCCGTGGTACTGGTCAACCTCCAGAAGAAGAAAGCCCCGGACTATGCCAACACCGATACCGCAACCTGGCTGGGCGAGCTCTATGCCTGCGGCGCCGTGGGCGAGATGGTGGCCGACCTCGAGCGTGCCGGAAAGCGCCATGCCGTCATCACGGGGGTTGTCGAGGGCGGAGACCCGGAGGCGGATGCCGAGATCGCCGACTGGTGCCGCGCCGCTCAGGTGCGCCGCCGCTTCCGCGACACAAACCTCGCCCAGATCGGCCGGCCTTATCCCGGCATGATGGATCTGTACATCGATGAGACCAACCTTTACCACCGCATGTGGCTCTACACCAAGCAGTTTGACTGGGAAAAAATGTGGGCGATCGCCGACGATATCACCGACGAAGAGGCGATACGCGCAAAGGCGCAGGATATCCTCGACACCTTCGACATCGAAGGCGGCGGCACGGTCGAAAAGGTATGGGATATGGCGAAATATGTTGTGGCCTTCGAACGCTGGGTCCGGGACGAGCAGCTCGGCTTCGTCGCAAGCCACTATGACGGCTTTGCCCAGGGTGTTGCCGGCAAGCTGGACAGCATGCTGATCCCGGCCTTCTCGATGCTCATCAAGCAGGGGACCGCCTGTGCCGTCGAGGGCGACATCAAGGTCGCCATGGCCATGTCCATCCTGAAGACGATCTCCGGCATGGGCCAGCTCAGCGAGATGTACTCCATCGACTTTGACGAAGACATCTGCATCATCGGGCACTCCGGCTCCGGCGATGCGGACATCTCGAAAGCAAAGAAGCCGACCATGAAGATCGTCCCGGTCTTCCACGGCAAGACCGGCGGCGGCTACCTGACCCAGTTCTATCCCGCCGAGGGCCCGGTCACCTATCTCGGCATCACCCAGGATCGGGACGGACACTTCAAGTTCGTCGCGGCCGAGGGCATCAACGAGCCCGGACCCATCTTCACCTTCGGCGATACCAACATGCGCACCCGCTTCACCTGCGGCGCCCGGGACTTCTGCAACCGCTGGAGCGAGGCCGGCCCCACCCACCATATGGCCGCCGCGGCCGGACGGCACATCGACACGATCCTGAAGGTCGCGAAGATCTTCAACGTCCCCGTGGACGTCATCACCCGCTGAGGAGGCACGCATATGAAAGATATCCTGACCGCCCCGTTCATGGTCGAAATGATCCGCACCGCCACCAACATGTACGCCCACGGCTGGGACGAGCGCAACGGCGGCAACATCTCCCTGCTGCTGGAGGAGGAGGCCGTGGCGGCGTATCTGGACGGGAAGGCCGTGCTGCGGACCATCCCCACGGGCTTCACCGCCCCGGCCCTGGACGGGAAGTACTTCCTGGTCACCGGCACGGGCAAGTATTTCAAGAACGTCCAGTACGCCCCGGAGGTGAACCTGGGCATCGTGCGGCTGCGGGAGCAGGGGCAGCAGGCCGACCTCCTCTGGGGCTACGCCGACGGCGGCCAGTTCACCAGCGAGTTCCCGGCCCACATGATGAGCCACGTGGCCCGGCTGCAGGTGGACCCGGAAAACCGGGTGGTGAT
>JAEEGG010009002.1_pt1 | contig 22494 bp, 18 predicted proteins | sample 9134161 | NCBI WGS metagenome assembly JAEEGG01 (sample SAMN16246543, study PRJNA631951) | gut metagenome | biome: gut microbiome; feature: rumen; material: CR-attached | host: Bos | place: Iran: Karaj | collected 2018-10
GCAATTCTTTTTTCTAACGCCTTAGAAATACCTATTGCCAATCAAAAATTATAAACCTAAAACCTAAATCTAACTAACAATTAACTCTAACTAACTATAACTAAACTTAAACCTTTTTTCTTTTGACACTGCAAAGGTACGACGATTTTCTGAACCACACAATATTTTTATCCCCTTTTTATTCAAAAAAGAGCTTTCTTTTGATATAAATCAACTCATTGTGTGCGAACACACGCCAATTGTGTGCGAATACACTGTATTTTTACACTTAAAGAGCTTCCGCTACCTTGTTCGTCAGATCAACGAACTCAGGAATGGAGAGTTGTTCAGGCCGGCGGGTAAGAAGTGAGGCATGTTTTTCGAAGAATGACGACTCTGCCGGCAACATTTGTTTGAGAGAGACACGCAACATTTTCCGACGCTGGCCGAAGACCATCTTCACGATACGACGGAACAGTTGTTCGTCGCAACCCAGGTCAGTCACCTCGTTGCGTGTCATACGGATGACGGCGCTCTGCACCTTGGGTGGGGGATTGAAAACACCTGGTTCGACGGTGAAAAGATATTCCACATGATACCAGGCCTGAATCAGCACGGAAAGGATGCCATACTGTTTGTTGCCAGGCTGTGAGGCCATCCGCAAGGCCACCTCATGCTGGATCATGCCCGTACAGCAGGGAATGAGGTCTTTGTTGTCGAGCATCTTGAAGAAGATCTGCGAGGAGATGTCGTAGGGATAATTACCTGTCAGGACGAAAGGTTGTCCGTCGAAGACATCGTGGAGATCCATCCGGAGGAAGTCTCCACCTATTATATTATTATATAGGCGTGGAAAATGCTCCTGGAGGTATGCCACCGACTCGCGGTCGATCTCCACCACCTTCAAAGGGCGTGGCTTCTCCACCAGATACTGCGTCATCACACCCATACCCGGACCTACTTCGAGTACTGGCAAATCGGCATAGGGTTCATCCACCGTGTCAGCGATACGCTTGGCGATATTCAGGTCAGTCAGGAAGTGCTGGCCGAGATTTTTCTTGGGTCGTACTTGTTTCATGGGTGCAAAGATACGAATAAGTGAGAGATTTTCCAAATATATTTGAGAAAATCCGAACGTGAGTATCTTCGAGCGAGGCTCAAAGATAATGTTTTTTTGTGAGACACGAAAAGAAAAAGGCAAAAAAAGACAGGCTGGATTCACATCCAGCCCGCCCTTCTTCTATGCTTTCTTTTCCAAGTACTTTCGTTACTTCAGTCCCAGATTCATGTCATTGTTCGTCTTGACGGCCTCAGCCACAAAGACTGCAACGGCGAGAATTACCACAAAACCTAATACCATAACTATTTCCTTTCTCTAATCTAAAAACGTTATCCTGTCTGTCTTAAGACACTGCAAAGTTACTGCTGTTTACGCACACAGACAAGATTTTGGCAGAAAAAAGACGAAAAATAGACAATTCATTGACACGTATCAATTTTTATTCGTACCTTTGTCCCCATGGAAATGAAAACGATCCTCACTAACATCGCCAAGATCATCGCTCCTATCCTGTTGGGTGGGGCCATTCTTTATTGGATGTATCGTGGGGAGGATTTCATGCGGCTGAGGCATGTCCTGTTGGAAGAAATGGACTGGACGTGGATGCTGCTTTCATTTCCCTTCGGCATTCTGGCACAACTGTTCCGTGGCTGGCGATGGAAGCAGACGCTGGAGCCGATTGCGAGGAGTGAGGGAAATAAATCGAGGAGTGAGGAGTGTGGAGTGTGGAGTGAGAATACTCCTACGGCAGATTCTCCCTTCCAAGGTAATCTCACTCCACACTCCACACTCCTCACTCCTCGAATAAGATCCTCCGTCTGCGTCTACGCCGTCTTCCTCTCCTACGCCACCAGCCTCATCATCCCCCGTCTCGGAGAGTTCACCCGTTGTGGGGTACTGAAACGTTATGACGGCTGTTCTTTCTCGAAGGCTCTTGGCACAGTGGTCACGGAAAGAGCCATCGACACCCTGCTGATGGGAACTGTGGCAGGACTGACGCTACTGTTCCAGTTGAGCATCTTTGGCACGTTCTTCACCCAGACAGGCACCAGCCTCGACACCATCCTCGAACGATTCTCGCTGACAGGCTATTTAGTGACGGCAGTCTGTGCCATCGCCATTCTCATCCTGTTGCATATCCTGTTCCAGAGCCTTAATATATATAGTAAGGTGAAAGCGACGGCCTGTGGCATCTGGCAAGGCGTCATTTCCCTGAAGGACGTGAAAAACCTGCCGTTGTTCATCTTCTTCACCCTTGGCATCTGGGTCAGCTATTTTCTGCATTACTACCTGACCTTCTTCTGCTTCGAGGCCACATCCCACTTAGGACTGGCCTGTGCGCTAGTCACTTTCGTCGTTGGCTCCATCGCCGTCATCGTACCAACCCCCAATGGTGCAGGCCCCTGGCATTTCGCCGTCAAGACGATGCTTATCCTTTACGGCGTCGCCGATGAGTATGCGCTCTACTTCGTCCTCATCGTCCACACAGTCCAGACTATGCTCGTCATCGCCCTCGGTATCTATGCCTGGGCCGCTCTTTCGTTTACGAAAACGTTTAAACAATAAAACAAAACTATGAGTGAAATCAAAAATCTGAACCCAGTGTGCATCTGGAAGAACTTCTATGCACTGACACAAGTACCACGTCCGAGTGGTCATCTCGAGAAAATCCAACAGTTCCTGCTCGACTTTGCCAAGGAGGCAGGCGTCGAGGCCTTCAAGGATCCAGGCAACAACATCGTGATGCGTAAGCCCGCATCACCAGGAATGGAGAACCGCAAGGGCGTCATCCTACAGGCTCACATGGATATGGTGCCACAGAAGACGCCAGAGAGTACCCACAACTTCGAGACCGATCCCATCGAGCCTTGGATCGATGGCGAGTGGGTGAAGGCCAAGGGCACGACCCTCGGAGCCGACAACGGTCTGGGCGTGGCTGCCATCATGGCCATCATGGAGGACAAAACCTTGAAGCACGGTCCCATCGACGCCCTCATCACCGCAGACGAAGAGACGGGCATGTATGGTGCCAACGACCTGCCTAAAGACGAGTTGCAGGGCGATATCCTGATGAACCTCGACTCTGAGCACTGGGGTAAGTTCGTCATCGGTTCTGCCGGAGGTATCGACGTGACTGCCACCCTCGACTACAAGGAGGCTGAGACGGATGCTGACGATGCCGCCGTCAAGGTGACTGTCAAGGGTCTGCGTGGTGGACACTCCGGTCTGGAGATCCACGAAGGTCGTGCCAACGCCAACAAACTGCTCGTCCGTCTCGTCCGTGAGGCTATCGAGGAGTGCGAAGCCCGTCTGGCTTCGTGGCAAGGCGGTAATATGCGCAACGCCATTCCTTTTAAGGCCGAGGCCGTGCTGACGGTACCCAAGGAGAACGTCAGCCTGCTGAAGGAACTCGCCCAGGACTGGCTCGAGGACTTCACCGACGAGTACAAAGGCATCGAGAGCGGTATCGAAGTGATCTGTGAGGATGTCGAGACTCCCAAGACCGAAGTACCCGTAGAGATCCAGGATAACCTCATCAACGCCATCTACGGTTGTCACGACGGCGTCATCCGCATGATTCCCTCCTACCCCAGCGTCGTAGAGACATCCTCCAACCTCGCCATCATCAACATCGGCGACGGCAAGGCATCGCTGAAGATCCTAGCCCGCAGTAGCCGCGAGGACATGAAGGACTACATCGTGAAGACACTTGAGAGTTGCTTCAATATGGCCGGCATGAAGGTGGAGACTGCAGGTTCATACGGAGGCTGGGATCCCAATCCCGACTCTGAGATCCTGAATCTGTTGCTGAAGGAGTACAAGGAACTCTTCGGAGGCGAGGGAATCGTACAGGTAGACCACGCTGGTCTGGAGTGTTCAGTCATCCTCGGCAAATACCCTTGGCTCGATGTCGTCAGCCTCGGCCCCACGATGAAATCGCCCCACACGACTACGGAGCGCGCCCTCATCGCCACCGTCGAACCCTTCTGGACCCTGCTGAAGAAGACTTTGGAAGATATTCCTGAGAAATAAGACTGCCTGTTGACAAAGAGTCAACCGCTCGACTGACTGGAGTCAAATGATCGTTTGACTCCAGTCAAATTATTCGTTGACTATAGTCAAAATAATCCCAATAAAATTTGGTTTATTGCGCAGTTATTCGTACCTTTGCACCCAAATTCACTAAAGTATTAACATAATTATGGATGATTACCCGGCGAATAGTAACAAGTTTTAGGCCGGAGGATAGCAGGCAAGACCGCTAATCCTCTTGCCACTAAGTCATTTCTCGCGCCACCGTGCCCCCGCACCGTCGCGCCAACGAAAAAGAAAAGGATTAGCAAAATGAAGACTTTCTGGAACACCCAAGGCGGACTGAGCCAACTCTCAGAGTGGCAGCCCAATTGCTGGATACAGGTGACATGCCCCACCGAAGAAGACCAGCACGAACTGGAAGAGCAGTTCAATATCCCTGACTATTTCATGTCGGACATCAGCGATACCGACGAGCGTGCCCGTTATGAGTACGACGACGGTTGGATGCTCATCATCCTCCGTATCCCCTACGTGAAGGAGATACGGTCGAGGACACCGTATACCACCGTGCCCCTGGGTATCATCCACAAGCGCGACGTCACCATCACCGTCTGCTACTACGAAACGAACATGATGATCGACTTCGTCTCGTTCCAGCAGAAGCGCAACGTAGGATTTACGGACTATGTCGACATGATCTTCCGCCTGTTCCTCTCCAGCGCCGTCTGGTACCTGAAGCGTCTGAAGCAGATCTCGATGCTTATCGACAAGGCCAAGCGTAACCTCGACAAGGAAGTGAACAACGAGAGTCTGATAGGCCTCAGCCGTCTGCAGGACTCGCTCACCTACTTCCAGACTTCCATCCGAGGCAATGAGAACTTGTTGTCGAAACTGAAGTTCAAGTTGCAGATTGACGAACTGGATGCCGACCTGATCGAAGACGTGAACATCGAGATGTCGCAGGCCCGTGAGACCACTTCGATCTACTCCGACATTCTGGAGTCGACGATGGACACCTATTCTTCCATTATTAATAATAATATGAATACGGTGATGCGTACGCTGACCTCAGTGTCGATCATGATGATGTGCCCTACACTCATCGCCTCTTTGTTCGGCATGAACCTGGTGAACGGCATGGAGACAACAACGTGGGGATTTGTCTTCGCAATGGTGCTTTCGGTGGCAGTTTCAGTCGTCGCGTGGCTCATATTCAGGCATAAACGCCTCGTTTAGCATCTTTTAACACCAGTTTAGGCATTTATCTTTACTTTTTTTAGTACCTTTGACGCCAAATGTGTTGATGCGATGCATCAGAATAAGTAATTTGTGTCAGTAACTAAAGAAGTTAAATGATGGACTCTCAAGAGAATGCCCCCATGATCGGCAATGCCGTTTCGCCAAGCGAAGAATTGGGCAACAGTGAAGTGATGAATGAAGAAGTGGCCTCTCAGCCTGTGGAAGAAACAGCGGAAGAGGAGGCTTCTCAAGTAGAAACTCCCCGCAAGGTCTACGAGACCAAAGCAGAGATTCTGGAGCGTATCAGGGATATCGCCCATGGTGACGAGTCTCCCCAAAAGGAGGAGGTGGACTATCTGAAGACCGCCTTCTACAAACTGCATATTGCAGAGCGCGAAGCCAGTTTCAAGGCTTATCTCGATGGAGGCGGTGATCCGGAACAGTATCAAATCACTCCCGACGAGATGGAAGAGGCCTTCAAGGCCGAGATGGGCATTATCAAGGAGAAGCGTGCCAAGATCTTCAAGGAGCAGGAAGCCGAGAAACAGGCTAACCTGACCAAGAAACTAGAGATCATCGAGAAGATCAAGTCTATGGTCACCACCCCTGAAGAGGCCAACAAAGGCTATCAGGAGTTCAAGGCCCTGCAACAGCAGTGGCGTGAGATCAAGAACGTGCCTGCCGAGAAAGCCAATGAACTGTGGCGTAACTATCAGCTCTACGTAGAGCAGTTCTATGATATGCTCCGTCTGAACAGCGAAGCCCGCGAATACGACTTCCGCAAGAACAAGGAACAGAAGGAGCGTCTTTGCGAGGCTGCCGAGAAACTGGCCGACGAGCCCGATGTCATCAGCGCCTTCCATCAGTTGCAGAAACTGCATCAGGAGTATCGTGAGATCGGTCCTGTGGCCAAGGAGGATCGTGAGGAAATCTGGAACCGTTTTAAGGCAGCCAGTACCATCATCAACAAGCGCCACCAGCAGCATTTCGAGGGCATCCGTGCCAAAGAAGAGGAGAACCTCGCCCGTAAGACGGAGCTCTGCGAGAAGGTGGAGGCCATCGCTGCCGAAGAGAACAAGGGTAGTGGCGACTGGGAGAAGCATACCAAGCAGATCATAGAGTTGCAGACCGAATGGAAGACCATCGGCTTTGCGCCCCAGAAGATGAACGTCAAGATCTTTGAGCGTTTCCGTGCTGCCTGTGATGACTTCTTCGGACGTAAGGCAGAATATTTTAAGACCCTGAAGGATGCCTTCAAGGAGAACGCCGATAAGAAACGTGCATTGATCGAGAAGGCTAAGGCCCTTCAGGATTCAACGGAATGGAAATCCACTGCTGACAAACTGATCGCTTTGCAGAAAGAATGGAAGACGATCGGTATGGTACCCAAGAAACTGGGCGACCAATTGTGGGAAGAGTTCCTCGGAGCCTGCAACAAGTTCTTCGAAGCCCGTAAGGCTGCCGGTGCCGGACAGCACAGCGAGGAGTATGCCAACCTAGAAAAGAAGCGTGAGGTGGTTGAGAAGCTGAAGGCCATCACGGAAGAGACCGGCGAGGACATCCAGAAGGAAGTTCAGAAACTGGTGGAAGAGTACCAGTCTATCGGTCATGTGCCCTTCAAGGAGAAAGACAAGCTCTACGAAGAGTACCATGCAGCTTTGGATCGTCTTTACAAGGAGTTGAACATCTCCGTGGCCAAGCGCCGTCTGAACAACTTCAAACAGAACCTCAAGCAGGTAGCCGAACGAGGGGAGAATGCCCTCGACACAGAGCGTGCCCGTCTGTTCCGTCAGTATGAGGCCCTCAAACAGGAGATCCAGACCTACGAGAACAACCTCGGCTTCCTGAATGCCAGTTCGAAGAAGGGTAGCAGCCTTATCGATGAGATGAACCGCAAGGTGCAGAAACTCAAGGACGATCTGAACCTCGTCAAAGAGAAGATCAAGGCCATCGATGCAGAGAACAAGACACAGCAAGGATGACAAAAAAAATAGCAAACTAGATAAGACACAACATGATTTGGAATGAAAGCGTAGAGTGCATGGATCGCGAACAGCTTCGTGAGATCCAGAGCCGTCGTCTGGTGAAGATGGCAGAGTATGTCTATCACAACACCCCCTTCTATCGGAAGAAATTCCAGGAGATGGGATTAGAACCTGGTGATATCAAGAGTATTGACGATATCGTGAAGTTGCCGTTTACCAACAAGCTCGATCTTCGTGATAACTATCCCTTCGGACTTGCGGCTGTACCGATGAGTCAGATTGTCCGTATCCACGCCTCTTCAGGTACGACGGGAAAGCCCGTTGTCGTACTCTATACCCGTAAGGACCTTGCCATGTGGGCAGAGGCCATCAGTCGCGCCTTTACGGCCTACGGTGCTGGTAAAGAAGATATTTTCCAGGTGGCATACGGCTACGGACTGTTCACAGGAGGACTGGGTGCTCACGACGGTGCCACGAACATCGGAGCTTCCGTTATTCCCATATCATCGGGAAACACCCAGAAGCAGATGACGTTGATGCACGACTTCGGAACGACGATCTTATGCTGCACACCGTCATACGCCATGTTCCTCGGTGAGGCCATGAAAGAATGTGAATGGCCCCGTGAGGAGTTCAAACTGAAGATTGGCGTCTTCGGTGCAGAGCCTTGGACGGAGAAGATGCGCGTGAAACTGGAAGAGTCGTTAGGCATTAAGGCATACGACATCTACGGACTATCCGAGGTCGCAGGTCCTGGCGTGGGTTATGAGTGTCAGTGTCAGAACGGTACTCACCTGAACGAGGACTATTTCTATCCTGAGATTCTTGATCCTAACACTGGTGAGCCCCTGCCGGAAGGGGCCTTCGGAGAACTGACCTTCACGCATCTGACGAAAGAGGGTATGCCGCTGTTGCGCTATCGTACCCACGACCTGACAGCTTTGCATTATGACAAGTGCGAATGTGGCCGTACGCTCGTCAGGATGGATCGTATCCTGGGACGTTGCGACGATATGCTGATTATCCGTGGCGTGAACGTCTTCCCGTCACAGATTGAGGACGTCATCCTGAAACTGCCTGAGTACGAACCTCACTTCCTGCTCACCGTTGACCGTGTGAACAATACCGACACCTCTGAGCTGAAGGTCGAAGTGAAGGAGGAATACTTCACCGATGATATGGCGACGATGGTTAGTCTGCAAAAGAAGCTCGAAGCAGAATTGCGCAGTGTCATCGGTCTCGGATTCAAGGTGAAGCTTGTTGAGCCTAAGGGCATCGAGCGTTCTACGGGCAAGGCCAAACGCGTGATTGACAATCGCCAGATCTAACTATATATATAAATAAGGTATAGCAAAATAACAAAAGCATATGAAAGCAAAACAATTATCCGTATTTCTCGAGAACAAGTCAGGTCGTCTGACTGAGGTTACTGACGCCCTGGGTGCTGCTGGCATCAATCTGTCGGCCATGAGTATCGCAGACAATAGCGATTTCGGTATCCTGCGTTGCATCGTTTCTGATCCAGACAAAGCCTATCAGGTACTGAAGGAGCAACATTTCGCCGTGAAGATTACTGACGTTATCGGCTTCGTCTGTCCGAACACCAGCGGTTCTTTGGCTGTCGTATTACGTCATCTCTCCGACAACGGCGTATTCATTGAGTACATGTATTCATTTGCCAATGGCGACGTGGCCACGGTGGTCATCCGTCCTTCCGACTTGGATGCCTGTGAGGAAATCCTGGCAGCCAAGAAAGTGGAACTGATGGCAGCCAACGACCTCTATCAGCTATAAAAAAGACTGGAACTGCAAAATTTCCGCCTGGAAATTTTGCAGTCTCGTTTTTTCTACGTACCTTTGCACCCGCAAATGACGAGGGCGCTTAGCTCAGCTGGTTTAGAGCATCTGCCTTACAAGCAGAGGGTCGGCGGTTCGAATCCGTCAGCGCCCACAACACAAGAAAAGACTCGTCCGCAGCCGTGGAGGTTCTCGACGGGAGTCGAGCGGCAAAGCCGAGCGGCTGGTTATGAGGTTAAGTATAAGCGCTTATATTAATATTTGGATTAGAAAACATGGAATTAAATGCACTGACAGCCGTCTCGCCTATTGACGGCCGTTACAGAAGTAAAACCGAACCATTGGCAGGCTATTTCTCCGAATACGCCCTTATCCGTTATAGGGTGCGAGTGGAAATAGAATACTTCATCACTTTGTGTGAGCTCCCCCTGCCGCAATTGGAACAAGTCAACCATCAACTGTTTGAACCACTCCGTGATGTTTATCGCCAACTCACTCCCGCCGATGCCCAGCGTGTCAAGGACATTGAGAAAGTGACCAACCACGACGTAAAGGCCGTGGAGTACTATATCAAGGAGCAGATCGACCAACAGCCGCAACTCTCAGAGTTGGCTGCCTATAAGGAGTTCATCCATTTCGGACTGACATCACAGGACATCAACAACACCAGTGTACCCCTGAGTATCAAGGAAGCACTCAACGAGGTGTACATTCCTTTGATCGAGGAACTGATTGAGCAACTCAACGACTATGCTGAGCAGTGGAAGAACATCCCGATGCTCGCAAAGACACATGGACAACCGGCATCTCCTACCAGACTTGGAAAGGAAGTGATGGTGTATGTCTATCGTCTGGAAGAGCAACTGCGCGGATTGAAGGAGATTCCCCTGACAGCCAAGTTCGGTGGTGCCACGGGTAACTTCAATGCCCATCATGTGGCCTATCCGCAGTATGAATGGCGGGAATTCGGAAACAGTTTCGTCAGCGAGAAGCTTGGACTGGAACGTGAACAGTTTACCACCCAGATTTCCAATTACGACTGGCTCGGCGGTCTGTTTGATGCCATGCGCCGTATCAACACCATCATCATTGATCTGGACCGTGACTTCTGGATGTATATCTCCATGGATTACTTCAAGCAGAAGATCAAGGCAGGCGAGGTGGGCAGCAGTGCCATGCCGCATAAGGTCAACCCCATTGACTATGAGAATTCCGAGGGTAACCTCGGCATCGCCAATGCCATCCTCCAGTTCCTCGCAGCAAAACTGCCGATTAGCCGTTTGCAGCGGGATCTGACAGACTCCACGGTATTGCGTAACGTCGGTGTACCCATGGGACACGGCCTGATTGCTATCCAGAGCACCTTGAAGGGACTTCGTAAGTTGATCCTCAACGAGGAGAAACTGCAGGAAGACCTTGACAACACGTGGGCTGTGGTGGCAGAGGCCATCCAGACCATTCTGCGTCGCGAGGCCTATCCCAACCCCTACGAGACACTGAAGGCACTCACAAGAACAAACGAGAAACTGACGGCAGAAAAGATTCAGGACTTCATTGAGACGCTGGAGGTCAGCGAGGATGTGAAGAATGAGCTCCGTGCCATCAGCCCATCGACATATACAGGAATTTAATTATCTTCAACATAAAAACATTTAAGAAAATGGATAACGAGAATAACGAAAAGAAACAAGAGGAAACACAGCAGGAAGGTTTTCAGAGAGAAGCAAGACGTACCCCACGTCCACGTATACATACAGCCCAGCGTCCTACTTTTGAACGTCAGGACTACCGTCGTCATGACAATGATGAGGGTGGATTCCGTCCGGAAGGCTTTGGCGCAGCTCTGTTTGAGGGCAACTCACAGCGTGAGGAATACCGTCCCCGTAACAACTATGGTGGTGGCAACTATCGTCCTCGTCAGGGACAAGGTGGTTACCAGCCCCGTCAGGGTGGCTATCAGCCTCGCCAGGGCCAGGAAGGCGGTTATCAGCCCCGTCAAGGTGGATACCAGCAGCGTCAGGGAGGCTATCAGCCCCGTCAGGGACAGGGAGGTGGCTATCAGTCACGCCAGGGACAGGAGGGCGGTTATCAGCCCCGTCAAGGTGGATACCAGCAGCGTCAGGGAGGCTATCAGCCCCGTCAGGGACAGGGTGGTGGATACCAGCAGCGCCAGGGTGGTTATCAGAAACCTTATGGCAAGCCGGGTAATCCCTATAAGAAAGGGCCACGCCAGCATACGGCTGACTACGATCCGAATGCTAAGTATAGCATGAAGAAGCGTATCGAGTACAAGGAGGTCAACATTGATCCGAACGAACCGCTTCGTCTGAATAAGTTCCTTGCCAATGCAGGTATTTGCAGTCGTCGTGAGGCTGATGAGTTCATCCAGGCAGGCGTCGTCACCGTCAATGGTGAGGTCGTGACAGAACTGGGAACCAAGGTGTTGCGCACCGATACGGTGATGTTCCATGATCAGCCCGTCAAAATTGAGAAGAAAGTATATGTCCTGCTCAACAAGCCGAAGGATTATGTGACAACGAGTGACGATCCCCAGCAGCGTAAGACCGTGATGGACCTTGTGAAGAATGCTTGTCCGGAGCGTATCTATCCCGTGGGACGCCTTGACCGCAATACAACTGGTGTTCTTCTGTTGACGAATGATGGTGATCTGGCTTCCAAGCTGACCCATCCGAAGTATCTGAAGAAGAAGATCTATCACGTATTCCTTGACAAGAATGTGACGGCCCATGACTTGCAGCAGATTGCTGAAGGTATACAACTCGAGGACGGTGAGATCAAAGCCGACGATGTGCAGTACGCCAGTCCGACGGACAAGAAACAGGTAGGCATTGAGATCCACAGCGGAAAGAACCGTATTGTGCGTCGTATTTTCGAATCATTGGGTTATCGTGTGCAGAAATTGGATCGCGTACAGTTCGCCGGCCTGACAAAGAAGAACCTGAAACGCGGTGACTGGCGCTACCTCACAGAGGAAGAGGTTGATCGTCTGCGTATGGGAGCCTATGAATAATTGACAATTGATAATTGACAATTGAAAATGAAGAGGACAAAGATTATCGATGTACTGAAGAGTACAGAATATGGTAAAGACATCTGCGTGAAGGGCTGGGTGCGCACGCACCGCTCTTCAAAAGCAGTTGATTTTATCGCCTTGAACGATGGTTCCACCATTAAGAACGTACAGGTCGTCGTTGACCCGACAAAGTTTGACGAGCAACTCCTGAAGGATATTACCACGGGAGCATGTATCAGTGCAGAAGGTGTATTGGTTGAGAGTCAGGGTGCGGGACAGAGTAGTGAGATCCAGGCTACAAAGCTGGAAATATACGGCCTCTGCGACAACACCTATCCGATGCAGAAGAAAGGACAGAGCTTCGAGGTGATGCGTAAGAACGCCCACATGCGTCTTCGCACCAATACTTTCGGAGCAGTCATGCGCATTCGTCACAACATGGCGATGGCCATACACACCTATTTCCATGAGCATGGATTCTTCTATTTCCATACCCCACTGATCACCGCTTCCGACTGTGAGGGAGCAGGAAACATGTTCCAGGTGACCACAAAGAACCTCTACGACCTGAAGAAGGACGAGCAAGGAAAGATTATCTATGACGATGATTTCTTCGGTGAGCAAACCTCACTGACGGTGTCAGGCCAGTTGGAGGGAGAACTTGGTGCGACGGCACTGGGAGCCATCTATACGTTTGGTCCGACTTTCCGTGCAGAGAACTCGAACACGCCTCGTCATCTTGCAGAGTTCTGGATGGTAGAGCCAGAAGTGGCCTTCCTCGATCAGGAGGAACTGATGGATCTGGAAGAAGACTTCATCAAATATTGTGTCCGTTGGGCATTAGACAACTGTCAGGACGATCTGGCTTTCCTGAACCAGATGATAGACAAGACCCTTATCGCACGTCTGGAAGGTGTGCTGAAGGAGACCTTCGTACGTCTGCCTTATACCGAGGGCATCAATATCCTGCAGGAGGCCATCAAGAAGGGCAAGAAGTTTGAGTTCCCCTGCAACTGGGGCGACGACCTGGCTTCTGAGCATGAGCGTTACCTCGTAGAGGAGCATTTCAAGAAGCCCGTAATTATGACAGACTATCCGCGTGAGTTCAAGTCCTTTTACATGAAGCAGAATACGGATACGGCAGATGGCGGTTCTGTGGGTTATAAGGGCGCCGTTGCTCCTGGCCCCACGATGCAGGGTACAGACGTGCTGTTCCCACAGATTGGTGAGATCATCGGCGGTTCTGTCCGTGAGGAGAGCTACGACAAACTGATGGGTGAGGTGGAGCGTCGTAAGATGGACACCACGCATCTTTGGTGGTATCTTGATACGCGCCGCTGGGGTACCTGTCCCCATGCAGGTTTTGGACTCGGCTTCGAGCGTCTGATCCTGTTCGTAACGGGCATGCAGAACATCCGTGATGTCATCCCCTTCCCGAGAACGCCCAAATCCGCAGAATTCTAGAGTAATAACATTAATATATATAGAATGAAAAGGTTATATATGATTGCTTTGTTGATCATTAGCATCGTAACGGTCGCTTATGGTCAAAGACTTTCTGACTCAGAAGTGCTAAGCATGGCTGTTCAAGAAAAGAAATCTGGTGCATCTGAGGCTGATATCGCAGCAAGGCTTATGCAGAAAGGCGCTACAATGGAACAGATTCAGAGAATCCGCCAACAGTACGCAAAGCAAATTACGAACAAAGGCCTTGACAATTCTGTGGACAATGCCATTGGCAATGCTCAAGAACGGATGCGCGTAAACAATGAAGTTACTGACAATGAAATTGTTACCAATGAGGGTGACAATGCACCTGACTATGTTCCAGAAATACTCTCTCCGTCGGGAAAAAGAGTGTTTGGTCGTGATATCTTCAATAACAGATCACTGACTTTTGAGCCTCAGATGAATATGGCCACACCACAAAACTATGTATTAGGCCCTGGTGACTTGCTGGTCATTGACGTCTACGGAGCGTCACAAGATGCTCTGAAACTGACCGTCAGCCCAGATGGAGATATTACCATCCCTGGATTTGGTCCGATTCAGGTCAGCGGTATCACCGTCTCAGCTGCACAGGCAAAAATCCAACGGAAACTGGGTGATTATTATGAGAATTCTTCCATCAAGACCACTTTAGGTCAAACGCGTACCATTATGGTAAATGTAATGGGTGAAGTCCGTACTCCTGGTACCTATACACTGAGTGCGTTTGCCACTGTATTCCATGCTCTTTATCGGGCTGGTGGCATCAATAGCCTTGGAACGCTCCGTAACATTAAGGTTTTCCGTCAAGGACGTCTTATTACAGTGGTTGATGTCTATGAGTTTATTCTGAATGGTCGTCTGGCAGGTAATGTTCGCTTACAAGATAATGATGTTATTCAAGTTGGCGCGTATGATTGTATCGTTGATGTCGAAGGTAATGTGAAACGGCCGATGGCCTATGAGATGCGTAAAGGAGAAAGTCTTGCCACTTTGTTGAAGTATTGTGGTGGATTCAGGGGCGACGCCTATAAGAAGTCTTTACGTGTGGAGCGGCGGAATGGTCAGATGAAAAGCGTACACAATGTTGAGGAGTTTGACTTCGCTGATTTCAAGGTGGAAGATGGCGATGAGGTTGCTGTTGAGGGCATTTACGACCGCTACGAGAATATGGTGGAAGTGAAAGGTGCCGTTTGGCGTCCTGGGAAATATGAATTGGGGGATAAAATCACCAGCGTACGCACCCTTATCGAACAAGCCCAGGGCCTGACAGAGGAGGCTATGACATCAAGAGCTGTGATGCGCCGTATGAAACCAAACCGTACTCAAGAAGTAATCTCTATCGATCTGGAAGGCATTATGAATGGTTCCGTTGCTGATATATCCCTTGAGAACGAGGATGTTCTCTTCATTCCCACTCTGGCAGAGCACCAGAATCTGCGTACACTGACCATTACTGGTGAGGTTATCTTTCCCGGTGTATATGAGTATGCTGACAATATGACATTAGAAGATTTCATTCTTCAGGCTGGTGGCCTTACCGACCATGCATCTGCTACCAAGATCGATGTAAGTCGTCGCCTGCGTGACCCGAATGCCACAGAAGCAGGTATGGAGGTGGCAAAAACCTTCAGTTTCTCACTGAAAGACAACTATATGGTCGATGGAGAGAAAAACTTTGTCTTGGAACCGTACGACATTGTTCAGGTTCGGCGCAGTCCTGTTTTCAGAACACCAGTTCAAGTAACAGTAACTGGTGAAGTTGCTTTCCAGGGCAATTATACCATGGAGACAAAAAATCAGCGATTGAGCGATGTTGTGAAGGCTGCTGGAGGAGTACTGCCAGGTGCATACATCCAAGGGGCTCGCTTGATCCGGAAAATGACGGAGGACGAAAAGGCTCGTATGCAGAATGTTATCAAGTTAGCCCGGCAGACTGCAAGTGAAAAGGATTCCTTGGCACTTGAGAAGTTGTCATTGGAGACTACTTATTCAGTTGGCATACATTTGGACGAAGCTTTGGCCAATCCAGGATCGACACAAGATATTGAATTGGTGGATGGTGATGTCCTGACAGTTCCTCTTTTCAACCATACAGTCCGTATCACTGGCGAAGTCAATTCCCCGAATACAGTGGCATACGAAGAAGGCGAGAATTATAAATACTATATTGAACAGGCAGGTGGCTTTGGGGAAAGAGCCAGAAAGCGTCATGCCTATATCGTCTATCAGAACGGAACGATTGCAAAGGCGAAGAAAGGTAAAATAGAACCAGGATGCGAGGTGGTCGTACCCACCAAGGCACCGCGCGATAATTCATCTGTCACGCAATGGCTTGGAATTGGTACAAGTCTGGCATCTCTTGGTACAATGTTTGCTACAATTGCTAATCTTGTCAAAAAATAAGGCGAAGGGAATCAGCTGATAAGTTGAATACCCTCTTCGGAAATAGTGATAAGCCGTCGGCGATAGAGATCGCCGATGGCTTTTTTATAGTCTTTCTTTGAGACCTGAAAACGCTCATAGATCTGCTCGGCTGGCGACTTGTCGCCAAGATCGCACTTGCCGTCATGCTCATAGAGATAGCGAAGCAAAACCTCTGCAAAATCCAGCACACGCTGACGTCCGTCATTCTTCTGATAGCGTTCGACCTTCGCTGTCGCCATCAGCCGATGGGTCTTTTCATCTTCCATAATATAGACATAATAGGTCTTCCCGATTTCCATCCGTTTCTTCTGCTCACGGAATGGACAGAAAAGATCCTTCATCAGTCCCCATTTGAGGAAAGCACCATACTCATTTGTCCAGGCGCACTCCAGATAAGCGAACTCGCCCACCTTGGCTATCGGATGCTCCGTAGTGGCAATGGTCCGTTCATCCTGGTCAAGATAGATGAACACTTCCAGATTGTCACCAATTCGCATGTCTGGCGTCACATAACGATTCGGCAACAAGATATTCCCCTCGTCACCACCGTCCAGATACAGACCGTAATCCGTACGTTTCTTTATTCTGAGGGTATTGTAGTCTCCAAGTTTAAGCATAAAAGGCCCCCTAAGTTAGGGGGATGGGGGTCTGAACGACCTGACCATCCCGCAGATGAATAGTTCTATCCGTAATAGCAGCAAGAGTTTCATCGTGAGTGACAATAACAAACGTCTGTCCGAACTGGTCACGCAGATCAAAAAACAACTTGTGCAGGTCTTCCTTGTTACGGGTGTCAAGGGAACCGGAAGGCTCGTCAGCCAAGACCACCGCTGGGTTGTTGACCAACGCACGGGCTACGGCAATACGCTGTTTCTCTCCACCAGACAATTCATTGGGTTTATGTGATGCACGATCACTCAGGCCCATAAAGTGAAGAAGTTCCTCTGCACGGGCCTTTGCCACCTTCTGAGACTTCCCCGCGATATAGGCAGGAATCATGATGTTCTCTATGGCTGTGAACTCCGGCAATAACTGATGAAACTGGAACACAAAGCCCAAATGCGTGTTCCTGAAATCAGAAAGGCGTTTCGACGACAAAGAAGTGACATCAATACCATCTACCCGCACCGTACCTGTGTCCGGACGATCCAACGTACCGATGATCTGCAATAAGGTCGTCTTTCCTGCTCCGCTGGGACCGACGATGCTAACCACCTCGCCCTTGTCAATATGGAGGTCTATGCCCTTGAGCACCTGCAGTGCCCCAAAACTCTTTGTTATATTCTTTATGTCAATCATACTCTTTCCACTTTCCTCTTTTTATGAATCCACTTGGATATGGTGTCATAGATACTATGCTCCTCATGGTGCTGTGCTTCCGTGAAGCTCATACGCTCATCTTTCGTATTACCGAACTGGTCAGGGAAGATGATCATGAGGTTCTTGCCCGAGAAATGCTTCTGCAGTTCATCTGGCAGCCGCTCCAAGGCGTTCTTGTACGAGATGGTTCCCTTACGGGCCGTCACCACCACGAACAGATGGTCTTCAGCGATACCGGCTGCCAACCGCGGCAACTCGTTCCAATGCTCCATCGAAGTATATTCAGCCCTGACATTCGGATGACGGTTGTTGATGTATTCCGCTATCAGCACCAACGACTCATTACGTCCGTGAAACTGTATGCGACAATCCAACTGTCCTGCCAGTCTGCTCAAACGCTCCAGCCAACGGTGGAAGCCGGGCTCAAACTCTGCCCTGGAAGGCACCACCACCTGAATGCGGCGCAGGGTAGACATCGGCTGCACGAAACGGGTAAGGATAATCTGACGGTTCAGGCCGTTATAGAGACTCTGAATGAATTCTCCCCAGAAGCGAGGATTGATGTCGGTATGGACGTGCATACCCATAATGATCTCTGAACAGGCAAATTCCCGGAAGGCATGCTTGATGCCGTTGGCTATGTTCGTGGCAAGGCGTACCTGTGTCTGTACCTTGACATCAGAGGCACTGGCAGTCTGCTGTAACCGTTCAAGCAACTGCAGTCCCTGTTGTCTGGCAGTATTACTATTCTGGTCATCATAGACCACGTTCAGCGCCACCAGTTCACGATTCAGCCGCTGGTCACGCATCAGGATAGAGAGGTAAAGCAGATGTGGGGCGATCTCCGGATATTTCACGCAGAGCAGAATCTTCTCATCGTTGGTCTGAGGACTGTCAATATGAGGATGACGCTTCTCTTGCAGGATGATCTGTTGGGCGGCATGCTCTGTCATCAGGGTACTGATGATACAAGTGACGAGGATCATGATCACCACGCCGTTAAGCATGTCATCGTTCACCAAATACTGTCCGGGAGCCACCTCCAGCCGCATACCCACCATCACCATCGCGATGGCACCTGCCGCATGGGCGGATGTCAGGCCGAACATCATATTGCCATCGGCTTTCGGCAGACGGAAAAGAAGACTGGAGATATAGGCGGCAGCGGCCTTTCCGAAAGTACCGAAAAAGGCAATGAGGAACACGATCCACAGTATGTCGATACCCGTAAAGAGGGTGCGCACATTGATGAGCATACCCACACCTATCAGGAAATAGGGGATGAACAGAGCATTACCGATAAACTCGATACGATTCATCAAGGGCGAGACGTGTGGGATATATCTGTTGAGGATCAGTCCGGAGAAGAACGCGCCGAAGATTCCCTCGATACCAATGAGCGAGGTGAGAGCTGCACTGAGGAACATGATGCCCAACACGAAGATATACTGCATCACCGCATCACTATATCGGCGGAGGAAATAGCGAGTCAATTTGGGAATCAGGATGATGCTGCCCGCACAGAAGGCTGCGAACTTCACCACGAAGAGTATCCAGAACAACCAGCCACTACCGCTCTCGAAGGAACCGGAGAGAGCTGCCAGCATCACCAGAGCCATAAACAACGAAATCATCGACGAGCCCACGCTGAGCATCACACTCTGATGGCGCTGCAGACCGTAACGACCAATAATAGGATAGGCTATCAGCGTGTTCGATGCCATGATACAGCCTAAGAGGAACGAGGCCATCGAAGAGTATCCGAGCACGGTCATCGCCATCACATAGGTCAGGATCAATGGCACAAAGCAGGTGAGCAAGCCGAAGATAATAAAGGAACGGGTATGTTTCTTCACGCCCTCCATATCCATTTCCAGTCCAGCCAGGAACATGATATAATAGAGTCCTACCCTACCAAACAGTTCAAAGGAGTTGTCACGCACCAGGATATTGAAACCATACTGGCCGATCATCACGCCTGCCAGCACCATTCCGATGATATGCGGAATACGCAGTTTACTCATCACAATAGGTGCAACGAGGATGATCAACAACACCACAAAGAAGATCAACGTGGGGTCTGTGATTGGCAAATACTGTAGCATGAGCCCCCTAAGTTAGGGGGTTGGGGGTCTGAACACCCTCGCAACCTCTGTTAATACAGGTATTGATATAGTCTCTTATCTTTACCAATACATTATCTAATCCCTGCTCTACTTCTTCGTTTCTAAACCTTAATACTTTTATTCTATTCTCTTCAAGGAACAAGGAATGCTCTTCATCCTTTTGCCAGACCTTCTCCTCCTCATGTACGCCCCCATCCAATTCAATACACAACCTAAGTGATGGACAGTAAAAATCCAGAACATATGGTCCAAAGCCATGTTGTTGCCGGAATCGGTATCCATTAAGCTGTTTCCCTCTAAGTTTCTTCCACAACATTCTCTCCGTCGGAGTCTCTGTTTTTCTTAACAACTGACGGTATTCTTTCGTTGCAGGATGATTTGAATAGTTCATGAAATCAATGATTTGTTTGCAAAATTACAACTTTTTTGTGAATTATGAAATAAAGACAAAGTTTTTTTGTAATTTTGCACCCCAAAAAGAGATAATTAAATAGTATTAATTTGGGTTGGTGGGAATGATGAGGTTGTTCAGACCCCCAACCCCCTAACTTAGGGGGCTTTAGTATGAAAGTAGCAATTGTAGGTGCAAGTGGAGCCGTGGGACAGGAGTTCCTGCGGATTCTTGACGAGAGGAATTTCCCGATGGATGAACTGGTGCTGTTTGGTTCTGAGCGCAGCGCAGGCAGGAAATATACCTTCAAGGGAAAAGAGATTGAGGTGAAGTTGCTTCAGCATAACGATGACTTCAAGGATATTGACATCGCCTTTACTTCGGCAGGTGCAGGCACATCGAAGGAGTTTGCCGAGACCATCACGAAGTATGGTACCGTGATGATCGATAACTCCAGTGCTTTCCGTATGGACGACGATGTACCCCTCGTAGTGCCTGAGTGCAATGCAGAGGACGCCCTGAACCGTCCTCGTGGCATCATCGCTAACCCGAACTGCACGACGATCATGATGGTGGTCGTACTCCAGCCGCTGGAAAACATCTCTCATATCAAGCGCATTCACGTGGCCTCCTATCAGAGTGCCTCTGGCGCTGGTGCCGCTGCTATGGCCGAACTCCAACAGCAGTACAAGGAGATGGTGGAGGAAGGTGAGGTGAAGACTGTCAAGAAGTTCGCCCACCAGTTGGCTTACAATGTGATTCCCCAGATCGATGTCTTCCAGCCCAATGGCTACACGAAGGAGGAGATGAAGATGTACAACGAAACCCGTAAGATCATGCATACCGATGCCAAGTGCTCGGCCATGTGTGTTCGCGTCAGTTCTCTCCGCTCCCACTCTGAGTCCGTGTGGATTGAAACGGAGAAGCCCATCAGCGTCGAAGAGGCCCAGAAGGCGATTGCCGCTGCCCCTGGTTGTACGCTCAAAGACGATCCTTCTACCCTCACCTATCCCATGCCGCTTGAGACTGCTGGCAAGGATGATGTCTACGTTGGCCGTATCCGCAAGGATCTCACTGACGACTGCGGTCTGACCTTCTGGCTCTCTGGCGACCAGATCCGTAAGGGTGCTGCCCTGAATGCTGTTCAGATTGCTGAGTATCTGGTAAAGGTTGGTAATGTTAAGTAAGAAATCATTATATAGGGCAGCCTGTCTGGCTGCCCTATTATTTGTCTTCGCCTGCGGTGGTGGCGATGACGACGGCCGACGACTTGGTGAAGTCATCGTTGGCACTTGGCAGCGTGGCTGGGGTGAAGGCGATGTGGTGATTGAAGGTAATACAGATCTGAACCCTAGTAACTTCACCTACGATCAGTTTGTGTTCAACGACGACGGCAGTTACAATGGTATGGTGCGATCTGGAACTTTCATCGCCTACGACACTAACGGCTACGTTATCTTCGAAGGGAAATACCAGTGTGACAATCACAACATGAGACTGGAGCCAGATGGTGAGGACAAAATGCTGGCGCAAGTGGTATACTTTACCGACAACACCCTCCAGTTACGATATGAGAACGAAGAATTCGGCGTGACCGTCACCTTCATCGTCCGCAAGCTCTAACCTTCCACCCTCTACATTCCTCTTTCCACTATTCCTCCTCATCTACATCTGACTCATGGAAGACATAGTTGATGGTCGTCTGGCTATAAGCAGAGAAATATCCCAGACACCCGCCTGTAAAGTTCGGGATGGGGTTGGTATTGGTATTATCCATAATCTGCATAGAGTACAGATAGTCGTAGGTCCGTTGGTCGATGGCACGCAGTTCTAACTTTAACTGATCCCCTTCTCTAAGCATGTCTTTATCATCGCTGCCTTCTCTGGCGATGGAGTACAGTTGTTGCAATTCCTTGTTTGGATTCTGATCGTCGCGCTTTACGGCCCATCGGAAACCAAGCCCGTTACGATAGATATGCGAGAAATACCAATTCTCCTCATTGGGGATATCCTGGAACAGCAACTCTCCCATTAAGAACCGCTCGCTCATAATCTTCTTCCAGATGAAGTGGAACTTATTGATCCTCGGCATGCGCTGCATCGTCGAGGTCGAGATGAAATGATGACCTCCCACCTCCACATCTATCTGATACGTCACACCCACCATACCCTTTGCCGTCGCCTGATAGATGCCATTCTTCTTATAGACAAGCTTGGTCTCGCTGCCATCGCTGCCAGTCACAACGATGCTGGCGTCTGCAACATCGCTCGTCGTATGGTTATCATCCATATCCTGCGTCATACTGACACGGGCTGTCATCCCATCATTGGAAACGGAAGCCTCCACCACGTAGATTGGTTCCACGCTGCGATAGTCGACGTCGATCTCCTTCTCGCATCCTACTAACCCTAACAACCCTAATATCCCTAATATCCCTATCTTCTTCATCTTTAGAATTGAATATTAAACGCCACACTCGGTACAATGCCGAACAGCGAATACTGCTTGGCTTTGGTGCGGGCTCCGTCAGCACTATCCTCAAAATTGATCAAATAGGGGTTATACCTATTATATATATTATAGATGCCGAACACCCATTGTTTCGTTATCT
>JAEEGG010009003.1_pt1 | contig 22494 bp, 21 predicted proteins | sample 9134161 | NCBI WGS metagenome assembly JAEEGG01 (sample SAMN16246543, study PRJNA631951) | gut metagenome | biome: gut microbiome; feature: rumen; material: CR-attached | host: Bos | place: Iran: Karaj | collected 2018-10
ACCGCCAAGTACGGTCATGTAGGTCGTACGAACGAGGTAGTCACCAAGACCTTTATTGACGCGGACGGAAATACCTTCAGCCGCGAAGTAGAATTATTCACATGGGAGAAATTAGACCGCTTAGCAGCCGTCAAAGCCGCGTTTGGCTTGTAATGGGCATTGTGCTCGGGGCGGTGGTGATTGACCAGTTCATCAAACTCTATATCGCCACCCACTACACCCTCGGCGAGAGCCGCGAGGTCTTCTCGTGGTTCTGGCTGTGTTATATCGAGAACAACGGCATGGCGTTCGGCATCGAGTGGTTCTCCAAACTGGCGCTGACCCTCTTCCGTCTCTTGGCGGTGGGGCTGCTGGGTTGGTATATCGACACGCTGATCAAGAAGCCCGAGACACCGACCGGTTATATCGCTACGATCGCGTTCATCATCGCCGGGGCGTTAGGCAACATCATCGACTGCGTGTGTTACGGTAAACTCTTCGGTTATGCCGGTTGGTTCTTCGGGCGCGTGGTGGACATGTTCTACTTCCCGCTCATCCGCAACAGTGCCGGCGAAGTGATCTTCTTCCGTCCGGTGTTTAACTTCGCAGACAGTTGTATCACCTGCGCCGTCATCGTCATTCTGCTTTTCTATCTCAAGCAACTGAATGGTAAAGAAGATTAGTCTTTATATTATTCTGGCGTTTTGCCTGTTCGGTTGCCGACCGAAGGGAATCCTGCACTCCTGGGAGATGCGGGATCTGCTGATTGAACTGCATCAGACGGATGCGTTGTTGCAGGCCAAAGGACTGACCAATAATCAGGAAGTGAAGGCGATCTACTACTCGCAGGTGCTGGACAAACACGGCCTCACGCAGTCGCAGTTCGACTCGTGCCTGGTATGGTACACAGCCCACCCGCAACTGTTCGATAAGATTTATCCGAAAGTGGTGGCAAAGTTAGAAGCCGAGAAGGATGAGTTCCTGGCGCTGTATCCGGAGTTTGCCGCACGCATGCGCGACGAACTGCAGGCGGACACGATCATCGTCCCTGCGTTCACGCGCCGCGAGTTGGACAGCATCTACCAAGTGACGCAGCACGGCTACGTCAACAGTTGGTTCCCCTTGTCAGTGCATGATACGATAGATCAGTTCTTTCCACAGATCGGCGTCCCGAGCGGAGGGGTTGTTGATACCCTTCAGACGAGCGTCGGTTTCACGGAGATAACCCACAATTAAGAACGTCTTCCCGGCAGGATAACGTCTTGCCGCCATCTCATAATCCTTTACGAAATACGGATTGATACCAAGCTCCCGCGCCACCACGGCGGGGGCTTTTATTGGCATGTAATGATACATGAGCAGGTTGGAGAAGAAGGTATATAGCGGCGCCATTTCACGAATCATCGGGTGATCCTTGGATGAGGCGAAATACTGCGTGATACGGTTCGCTTTGACGATATCGCCGCGTATCAACGCCGCCTGCAGCTCCATAATGTTAAAGTCCTTGGAGATACCTATATTACGCTCCACCAACGCGGCATCGATCGTGTTGACGCCTTCCGGACGACCGGCAATGAGCTTATCGAGTGCGCCTACAATCGCAGAGAGGTCGGTGCCTAAGTGATCCGCCAAGAGCGGTGCTACCTTCGGGTCGATCTGCAGTTCCGGATGCTCTTTCTTGAAGTCCGCGATATAAGCCGTGATCCATTTCTCCACCTCATAATCCCGCAGTTTGTCCGACTGCAGCCATACCACCTGCGGATGCTCCATCACACGCTTCCAAATATTCTGCCGCTTGTCGGGTTTGCCGTTGTAGCAAAGCACGAGAACGGTCTGCTCCATGATCGCATTGAGATACGCATCCAGTGCCTCCCATTTCTTGACCGCCTGCGCTTCCCGCACGATGATCACCTTACGTCCACCCATCATCGCATACCCGCGTGCGGCGGAGATAACCGGCGCTATATCCGCTCCGGAGAGGTCACGACCATAGATGAGTTGCTGGTCGAACTCGCGCGCCATCTCATCGAGGGCGTTGGCGGCAATGAACTCAAACACGCGATCGGTGTAATACGGTTCTTCGCCGCAGAGCACGTAGATCGGGGCGTACTTACCGGCCTGCAAGGCGGCCATGATGTCATTGTACTTCTGTATCATAGGTAGGGATATAAATCATGTATTTGTATGGAGAGCGGTCGAGGACTTGGTAGCCTTCGTCACGCAGCATGTGCTCAAAACAACTCTGTTGGTCTTGGTAGGTCGGTTTGGTCTTGAACTGCGGCGAGTAGGAGCAGAACACGATAGGACGCTCGGTGCCAATGATCTCGCGGTACTTAGCCGTATAGACGGAGTCGTATATATTCGACCAGAACTCATTAAACCGTGCCGCCTCACATCCCGTCACCGCACGCATGAGGTGGTTTTCTTGGCCGATAGCCAAGATTGGTGATTGGAGGCTATCGAAGTCGGCTTTGTATTGGAGCAGGCGGTTCTGTTCGGCTTGGCGGATGGCGATACCGTTATACGGAGCCACCGTCGCGATCGTCTGCACTTTGGTGAGGTCGTTATTGCCTATACTGTTGGTTGTCATGCGATATACCACGACGGCACTGAAGATAGCCAGCACGATGAAGAGATATCGTCGCACAGGAGCTTCGTACATAAGCGCTGCCACCGGCAGCAGACACAGCACCGCAGGGAAGAGCTTGAGCCAAGCCGTATCGGTACCTAATGTCGCTATCATCAAGATGATAGCTCCAATTGGTAATTTGCCTGCGGCAATCACAAGGATCAGCGCCGAGAGCATGTAAGTCAGATCCGTATTATACCAGTGATGCGGTTTGGTCGTATAAATAGCCACCAACGCTAACAAGACACCAACCACAATAGCTGATAGCTGATAGATGATAGATGAACGATCTTTGATTCGTTGACCGATAGCCAGCACGCCGATAGCCATGAAAGCATACAGGATCAACTGCCCGCTGTTCTCCCATAACTTGGTCAGCATCGCTATCAGGTCATGACTCGTCATCGCCGCATCCATCGGAGAGGGTGTCACGAAGCAATACCCTAACAGATACACCACGCCGGCGCTCACCGCCGCGATAGGGATATTCCAGAGCGATTTCTTTTTCCACAACGGAATCAGCACCAAAAGCGCCAATATATTCGGGAAGCGTGCGGCGACTGCGAGACCCAGAATGATAGATGATAGATGATAGATGATAGATGAACTTTTGGTTGCACAGACCCATAATGCCGAGAGCAGCAGCACCGAGAGGGTGCCGGGACTGAACTCCTGAAACGCACCGTACCCCATGAGCACGAACGCCAAGGCAAGCCAATGAAGGTTGTTACGCTTTTGTTCTTTATCCAACAGACAGCAATACGGAAGTGTGATCGCCGTCACCGTACACAGCCAACCGAAAAGGCGCAGCGGCAGCAGTTGTGCACCGAACAGCCGCACGATCGCCCCACCGGTGAGCAGCGTGCCGACAGCCATCCAACCGCCCTCTAACGACTCGTACTTATACAGCCAGTAGAGCGGGTCTTGGTGGTTCCCAAAACCGGCAAACACAAACCAGAGGGTGTACGCCAACGCGGCGACCAGCAGGCTTATTGATAATATGCGTGAATGAGATCGCAAATGGTGTGTACTTGTTCTTGGGTCAGATCATAGAAGAGCGGCAAACGCACGAGACAATCCGCGTAGCGGTCGCAGTTAGGCAGTTCGCGACCGTCATGACGGTTCTTATAGTACTCGCTCGAATGCAGACTCAGATAATGGAACACCGCACCTACCCCGTTGTCCTTGAGGTACTTGATGAACGCCGTGCGCTTCTCGAGCGAAGGCAGCACGAGGTAGAACATGTGTGCGTTATTGGTGGCGTACTCGGGTATATCCGGCAGCGTGAAGTATCCCTTCTCTGCCAGCGGTTTAAGACGTTTGAGATAGGTCTCCCAAAGTTTCTTACGCTTGGCCTGTATCATGTCGAGGTTCTCTAACTGCGCCCAGAGGAAAGCGGCATTCACTTCGCTCGGCAGGAAAGAGGAACCCAGATCCACCCATCCGTATTTATTCACCTCCCCGCGGAAGAACTCGGCACGGTTAGTGCCCTTCTCCCAGATGATCTCTGCACGACGCACAAAGCGCTCATCGTTCACCACCAGCAGTCCTCCTTCGCCTCCGGCGGTGATGTTCTTCGTCTCATGGAAACTAAAGGCAGCCAGATGACCGATACCGCCTAATGGCATTGGATATTTGGTGATTGGTGATTTGTAGTAACTGTCGATGGCTTGCGCAGCGTCCTCTACGACGAGCAGGTTATGCTTCTTGGCGACCGCCATGATGGCGTCCATGTCGCAGGCGATACCGGCGTAATGAACCGGCACGATGACCTTGGTGCGCGGCGTGATAAGTGCCTCCAAACTCTGTGCATCGATATTGGGATTGCGCTGCATCGAGTCCGCAAAAACGACCTTCGCTCCTTCGCGCAGGAAAGCCAAGGCGGTGCTCACAAACGTATAAGACGGCACGATCACTTCGTCACCCGGCTTCAGGTCGCAGAGCATGGCGCACATCTCCAGTGCGTCCGTACCGGACGAGGTCAGCAGGGTCTTACGAAAACCGTATCGCTGCTCGAACCATGCCTGGCAACGCTTGGTGAATGTACCGTTTCCGGACAACTTGCACGTATAAACGGCTTCGTACATGTAATGGGCTTCCTTGCCCGTCAAATGAGGTTGATTGAAATTGATCATATAAAGAATACTATTACTCCGAGGATAATGAGACCGATAGCGATCGCTTTGCGCTTTGTGATGGTCTCCTTGAAAAAGAGCCAACTAAGCGCCGGCACAAACAGATACGCCATGCTCTCGATGATACTCAACTCTTTGAGTTGCAGTCCCTGATGCATGCACCATATATTCGCGATCATGGCAGCGAATAGGATGGCATACCCGCTGATGACCCAGGCGTTGACATATTGTTTCCACCAAGTCGTATACGCTTGGCGTGCTCCTTGCTTGAGCAACATTTGTGCGCAGGCAGAAACGAACACAACTACTATAGCAATAAGCGCGTATTTCATGAGCGTGCCAAGAGGGTTATACCGGCAATGATGATGACAGAGCCGATGATGTTCGGTATCGTGATCGCTTCGCCGAAGAGCAACGCGGCGAAGAGCATGGTGAAGATCAGGGTCGTGCCCTTGAAGAGATACGCGGTACTGAGTTCGATACGCTTGAGCACCTGCTGCCAGAGCATCGCATAGAGGGCGATGACACCGACGGCACAGATAAACCACAACAGATAGAGCGGCGAGAGGAAAGTCTCCCGCGCCGCCAGCTTCGTGAAGATGCCGGTACAAGCGTACAGCAGGTTGATGCCTATCAGTGCGCTGAACGTAAGAACTTTGCCGGGTTGCCTACCCATATCTCTCGTTCTCCTATGTTTTTAGTTAGTACAGCCCCCATGCCGAGCGTGGCATAGTTGCCGATCGTGAGGTTCTCGCGAATCGTGGCGTTAAATCCGATATGTACGCCGCGACCTATCTTGAGGTAACTGCCTACGCAGGCTTGTGCCGCGATATGACAGAACTCCCCTACTTCGTTGTCGTGCCCCATGGTTGCCCCCACCATCATAATGGATCCCTTTCCGAGTTTGGTGCCGGGCGACATCGCTACCTGAGGCATAATGATCGTGCCCGCTCCTAACTGCACACTCGGCGCTACGTATGCCATCGGGTGCACGAACGAAGCCAGACGGTCATCGGGGATCTGCAGGTCTTCGAACATTTTAATACGTTCTTCATTGCCGTCGATACGCAGGATCGCGTTGATGAACCAATACCCCTCGTCCAGCAGCCGTTTGGCATCCTCTACCTTCCCGATAATAGGATAACGGTCGATGAACTCGCCCACCGGCGTACGGTCATTGAGCAGACCTGCCACCTCGAGGTCGGTAGCACCCATACGTGCTGCATGCTCGATCGCGGCGGCGATCACCACCGCATTGCCTTGACCACCTAATATCGCTACTTTACGACTCATAACACTTGTTCAATAATATAGTTCGGACGTTGTTTGGTCTCCAGGAAGATACGCCCTATATACTCGCCCAAGATGCCTAAGAACGCGAAGTTCAGACCGAACAGGAACAGCATCAGTACCATCATAGAGGTCCAACCGGTGAGGACATTTCCCATCAGCTTGTAGATGATCAGCGCCACCGCAGCAATCATACTGCCGAGGCACAGGAACGCACCCATGTAGGTCACCATCCGGATGGGGAACATCGAGAAAGAGAAGATACGGGCGAAAGTGAGGGCGAGCATCTTACTTAGGTTATATCCGCTCTTACCGGCAAAACGTGCGTCGCGCTTGAGCGGCACAGCTACGTACTTACTGCCGATGAAATAAAGCAGACTGACGGCGGTAGCGGTCTTCTCCGGGAAGCGGCGCAACTCTTCCACCACGCTCTTCTTCATCACCCGGAAGATACCGAGGCGCGGCATGGTGTGGATGTCCGTGATGGCGTTCGACACGCGCTGGAAGAGACGCGAGACGGCGATCTTCAGGCGGCTGTCCTTGCGCTCTTCCCACATAGCGATCGCCATCGTGGCTTCCTTATCCGCCAGCAGCGCATCGATCAGCACGGGAATGTCTTCGGGACGATCCTGCAGATCAGAGTCCATCAGCACGATCAGGTCCTTGGTCGTGAGCGAGAGTCCCGCCGCGATCGCGTTCTGCTGACCGAAATTACGGCTCAAGCGGGCGATACGCAAGTGCTGGTACTGCGTCCGCGCTTCATTCATCACCTCCCAGGAATGATCCCGACTACCGTCATCCACGAGGATGATCTCGTACTCCTTGACGATGTCCTCTACCACCGCCGTCAGACGACGGAGCAGTTCGGCTATGACCTCCTGGTCGTTATAGATCGGTACTACCACCGAAAGACTTTGTTGATACATATCTCCAATTACCAATTACCAATCACCAATCTATCATCCTGATAGATTCTATATCCTGTTCTGTCTGCACTGCAGGTCAACTCTTGCGGGGCATCAAAGACCACGCTGCTGCGTGCGAGTGCTTGTACCTTCACCTCGATCGGCTGTCCTAAGGCTACCTCGATCACGCCCTTGAGGAAATCATAACCGGTACTGAGTGGCACGAGGTCCGAACCGATGAAGTCACCACCCATACGACCGGCGATCTCCATCACAACCACCCTGCCCTCTTTCGTGATCTTATACTCCGAATGACTCGCGCCGTTCGTCAGGCCGAGTGCATCCAAAGCGCGGCGGGTGATGGCGAAGATACGCTGCTGCAGGTCCGCCGGCAAGGTGGAGGGCTGATGATGCGCCAGTTCCACAAAATGCGGTGCTCCTGTCGTCGTCTTATCCGTGATCTGCAGCGCATGATGCACCCCGTTCTGCGAGATCATCTCTACGCTGATCTCCCGCCCTTCGATAAACTCCTCCACGATCGCCTCGCCGTGCAGCGACAGCGCTTTGGCATTCGCGATCGCCGCCTCGAGTTCTTCTGCCCGTTCTACTTTCTGTACGCCCAGACTGCCGCTGCGATCCGTCGGTTTGACGATAAGCGGGAACTGGAGATCAGAGATCGGACATTGCAGATTGGACATCGGGCAGTCCACACCGGCAGCGGTGAGCATACGGTGCATGAGTTGTTTGTCATGCGCTCGTACCGCCGCTTCGTACGGATTGCCTGGCAGACCCATCTTTTCCGCTACGTACGCCACCGTCGGCGCTGCCACATCGCTCGCGATCGTACATACGCCGTCGATCTGCTCTTCGCGACACAGACGCAGGATCTCGTCTTGCTCCGTGATGGACACGGGATAGAACACATCGCAGATATCCTTGCAAACCGCCCCTTGAGGCCACGCAAAGCATATCGTTCGCAGTCCCATTTCCTTGGCGCGTTCCACCAGCGGCTGCTGCAAATAACTCGCTCCTATGATTGCTAAACTCTTCACAATAATCAATAATCAATAATCAATAATCAATTACCAATAGCCCTTACCCCTTCACCTTTACCTTCACCAGCGCATAGCGACTGTTGCGACATTTCCATCGTATCTCGGTCGGTACACCGTAGTGTTTCTCTATCTGTTCGCACACACGCTGCAACGCCGTGTGTTCGCGGGTGTAGTTGATGTCCGTGAAGACGTACATATCATCGCGCAGCAACGCGCGGTAACTGTGTCCGACTGCTTTATTGAACGGGCACCAGGTCAACCATCCGAGCGTGTATTTGCGGCTCTCGTACGGCCATACATGCCAAGGGTTCGTGGCTTCCATAAACATCGAAGTACCGATCGTCGTCACATAGGCATCTTGGGGTACATACTCCAGCAAGGTCTGCTGCATATGGCTCCACATGAAGCGGTTATACGCCGCCGTGCTCCCCTCGTCATAACTCTGATAGCCGTACCATGCACTCATGCCGATCAAGGCGATACCGATACCCCAGCGGCGTTTGAGACCTGTTGTGTTCGGCAGCAGCATGAAATCGGTCATCAGCATAGGCGCGAGCATACAGAGGAAGACACGGTTCTTGAGGAAGCCGTCCAGACTCACATGCACCACCAACGCCATGAGGAAGACCGAGTACAGCACCAAAAAGATACGTTTGTCGCGGTTGCCGGTCGTAAGGATCATCAGCACGAGCAGCGCCAGCAGGATCACGATCTCCACCGCGTACTTATCCAGACGATGCAAGTTCTGTATCTGTTGCTTGACCGGCACGGCTCCCACCGCCGCTCTCAACTGTCGGATAGCCGCCAGATCGATCTGTTCGGCGTCGGGCACGAAGCGCAGCAAGAGCTGGTAGTCCATCGGATCGATGCCCTCCGGCAGTTGCGCAGTCGTCATGCGGTACGCATTCGGGTTATCGTTCAGTTGTGCCCGCAACTGGTTGTACTCGCGGTAGTATTTCCATTCCGGATCGCGGTCATACACGGCTTTGTTCGCCATACGGCATCCCACAACAGCTGTCAGCATCACCACCACCGCGATGTACTTACGCCACTCCAGACGGTAGGTATAGACGATGATCGGAGCCATCAGCAGCCCCACCAGCCCCGCGGCCATGAAGCGTATCAGCGCCGCAACGATCACAAGCAGTACACCGCTCCATCGGGCTTGCCAACTGCCGCGTAGCAAGAGCATACAGCCTGCCATACAAACCAAACCCGCGGTGGTCGTGAACTGAAGCGCGACGATGACACGTGTCCAGAGTACATACAGCACGATCAACCACAGAATCCGCTCCCACCAGGCACGGTTCGGTGTGGTGAGGATACAATAACTGATGACCGACATCGAGCATATATGCAGAATCGCAAAACAGAGCGTGTACCATTCGATGGCTGTTGTGAGGCTGTACAAGGCTGCCAGCACCGCACCGTAGATCACGTTGATATAGACCAGGTGATAGTCCGGCGAACCGCTGTACGTACCGTTGGCAATCATCGCCATCATCACATCGTCGTTCTCCTCAAAACCCAGAGGTAACAACCACGCCATCACCGCAAAGAACGCGATGTTAAACAGCAATATGTACCATTTATCTTTCAACTTTCCACTTTCAACTTTCCACTTTATCACTCCCACTTTCTGTCTTTTGCGAAGAGACGGCTTGCACCGTGTAATAGTGTCGTCGCGATTAGATGTCGCCCGTAAGCAGGACTGTACTGCCCTATCCGTTTGGCGTTCGCCAGGCGCTGACGCATGGTGAAGAACTTACGGGCAAAGCGTCCGCGCGGTGCATCTTCGGTATGCTTCGGTTCAACCAGACGTCCGGCTAATAGATCGTTCAATAATCTCTCCGCTCTAAGCTTTATGCTATTAGCACCATCATAGAACAGCGCCTCTTCTTGCTTCAGATCCAAATGCTGCACAAGCAGGTACATAAACAACTGCCAAACGTCCATTAGATGTAAGGACTTCAGATAGCGTTGGAGCCGCTTCGCATCGATCTGACCGGCATAATGATGCAGCACGAAGGACACGTCGCATAACTGCCGAACGCAGGCTCCTTGCGTCATCATATGTTCCCAGGCATGCAGCATGATCAGCAACGCATTGAAGGTCGGCTCAAAAATCTTCAATTTACAATTTCCAATCACCAATTCGCATGCGTGCAACGCTGCGAACCGCTCCATCTTCGCATACCGCCGGTGGTCACAGGGATGCTGCAAATCTACCGTCACACGATGCACCTCAATCGAGACGCCGTCCGCGATGAGGTTATAGTGCTTGTAGTGATCGAGTTCCTCGTCGAACTTCAATGCATTCGGAAAAGTCTCGCGCATCACAGCGCAGGCAGGATGGTACTGCTCCACCCCCACAAACAGATCGATGTCTCCATACGCCCGCTGTTCGGGTGAGGGATAGAGTGCCGCCAAACCCGCTCCTTTCATGAGCACGGGCATAATACCCGCGCGCGTAAGAGCCTCCCATGCCATACCTAATGTGTGCAAGATCTTCACCTGCTGCTGCATGTTATGCACGCACACCGCTTTCATCCCGGCGCTGTTGGCGGGATCGAGACCTTGCTCCAAGCGTTTGGGAAAAACCATCGGGCCTACTCCCTGTATCACGCATTGCTCATATGTGAGAGTATCCAAGATCATGCTGAATGTGTTTTGCGTGTCAAGATGGACCGCATGGTGAGGAAGAAATACTTGATATCCGTGCGTATCGGATGCTTCAAGTACTCCGTGAGGTATTTGTCTTCGCTCGCAAACAGTTCGTCAAACGTGTCCGGATGATCGATATAGAACGGCGGAATCAAACCCGGCTTGCAGAGCGTTCGTTTGTCCTGTAACCACTCGGGATAGGAATCGAACATCGTTCGGCTCAGCGGACGTACGCCTACCAGTTTGACATCGCGTTTGAACCAGTTAATGAGCATCGGCAGTTCGTCCAGCCAGTACTTACGCATGAACTTACCCCAGGTCGTAATACGGAAATCGTCGTTACTCTTATCGGCGATATCCATACCCCCGCGGGCATCGAAGACGTATTTCTGGATGTACTCGGCGTAGGGGTGCATCGTGCGGAACTTATAGAAGAACTTGATCTCTTTGTTCTTGCATACCCGCGGCAACTTGATCAGCGGACCATAGACCTTGATCTGCTCTTGCGGGTACGGCTGGGACCTACGATGAGCGAACACATATTCGATATGCCCCATAGGCACGATATCGTCCACTTCAAAGCCGCAGTAATACAGTCGTCCGAGCACCTCGGTCTTACTCAGCATGCGCTTCCTACCCTTCGTCAGGTCGTAGTACAAACGACTCGTGAGCATCAACCGCGGCATCACCCGTTTATGGAAGAAATAGATACTATAAATGATCCAGTTCAGCCCCCACGGGTACTTTTTCAGGATCTTTTGCTTGATATATTCCTGCGGACGGTAGCAGCATACATACCTGCCCTCGTCCGGCAGTTTTTGATTGACGATACAGAAGCGGCGGTTGATACCTTTGGCATCGTTGAGCAGCGTCAGATCGACAATCGTGTCGTATTGATAGTCTTGGAGTTGCAGAAAAGCGAATCGGTTGCGGTCACACACCACCTTCGTCAAGCGGCTGTCCAGACGTGCTTTCTTGCGGAGCATGTAGTAATCCGCTTCGGTCGTGACGGACAGCACCGACTGGTGGATGGACTCGATGGACGCTTTGGTGCGCTTCTCATCTTGATTGGCCACCTGCGCGTTCTGACGTTGCTCGATCTGCATCGCCGGCACCGTCATGTTCGTCGCGTACTTCCAGTAGTGCTCCATCACAACCACGAAGGTCTCGAGTGCACCCACGATCAGGATCGTCCACATCGCCACGCGCGGCGAGAGGTTATACGGCAACTGCGGCAGGATCCACCAGCAGAGTCCGATCAGTATTCCGGCATCCGCTATCAGCGACAGCATGGACTGCCAGAGCCAGGTTTCTTTGTACGAACGATAGAGTTGAACGACGAAACCCACGAGGATCCATGCCGCAGTCAACACGCCGAACAGCGCCCAGTAATGAACGATCTCGCTCTTGTTGGACACCCAGCGCCACAGCATACACAGCAGCGCCGCCAGTACCCATGCCAGCACGTCCACCGCTATCCTCTTATGCCATCCGTCTCGAATCATTCCATCATTCCATCATTCCCATCATTGCCATCATTCCCTGTAAACCGGTTCTTCTTGCCATAAACCACCCATTTATCCAGCGCCACGAGGACGGCAGGCACCACGGTCAGCGTCAGTACGATCGCCACGAAAGCACCTACGGCGATACAGCCGACGATATTACTGATCATCAGATCATCAACGAACAGCGCCATCACGCCCGGACCGAGCACCATGATCAGACCGGAGGTCAGGATCGTGCGGATCGAACCCTTATACGCGGCGCAGATAGCATCCACCTGGAGCATCGTCTTGCGGTTCTCGCGGTAGTAATTAGCGAACAGGATACCGTAGTCAATCGTCGCTCCCATAAGGATGGCCTGCACGATGAGGTATGCCAGATAGAGCATTTGGCCGGTCACCCAACCGGCTACCACCACGTTCATATATACCGCCGTCATCACCGTCACCACTAAGATCGTCGGCACGATGACGGACTTGAAGGTCAGCGCCACAATGAGGAAGATAGACAGAATCGTCAACAGCGATACCACACCCATCTCATGATCAAAACCGCCCCTCATCTCCGCGTACATCACCGACTCACCCACATAGTAATGCTCGTGCAGCATACAATCGTCGGCCACCGCCGTGAGCGTATCGACGAACGCGTAGGTCTGCGGGGACTCTTTGGGCAAGGTGGACAGCACCACGAGCAGCGAGTGATCGGGTTTGCGTAACTGTCCCAAGCCATCCTGCATCTGGGTCTTGATATCCTTGGCTTGCGTCTGCACACTGTCCGGCAATATATCCGCCAGACGCGGGTCGTAAACGAGCGTGTCGCAGAGGAAACTCAGCAGCGGACCAAAGCCCATACGGAGCGTATCGCATTGTCCGTTCACCGCATAATAATAGTCATATAACAAGGACATCTGGGCCGGAGTCACCGGATCGGTCTTGACGTTCGAGAGCTTCATCAAGCGCGCTAACTTATGCGCCATATGCTCGGCATCATAGGTCTTGCCGCCGAAAACCAACTCCGTGAACAACTCAGCCTGCAGATCTTCGCGACTCGGACCTTTCCGTTTCTGCTCCACGGGTTTCTCCAGCACACCGGTCGGTTGTGCCGCACGTGCCGTGTCGGTGCTGTGCAACGAACGCTGCATGTCGGCGATCGCCTTCACGATAGCCTCCGTGTCCAACTCAGACGGCTGTTTGACTACCTGCGGTGCTTTCGTCTGCGGCGGGTTGGCAAAAGCCAGTAACTCTTCGTCCGTGAACGAATCGATACCGAAGGCGTGCAGCAGTATATTCAGTTCCTTGGGCGTAAGCGATGCGTTCGCATTCGCCAGGTCCATCAGGTATGTACGCTGTCCTAACTGCGTGCGCTGCTCGTCCGAGACCATACCGGCAAGACCTTTTCGGTTGAACAGGTCGTCCACCAGCAGGTGTACGTACTGCAGCGGGGTCAGTTTTTTCGCCTTACCCGGCGCATAACCGTAAACGAGTTGGGTCTGGATCTGGGTTGAACCGATGAAGTAAGACATCTCCTTCGTGGTCATCGGCAGACGGATAGCCGCCGTGTCGGTCAACTTATGCATCTCTACGGAGATAGCGGAGGTCTGCAACGCATTCAGACGCGTGATAAACGGAATGAGGGCGATCTTCTCCACCTGTACTGCCGGAATCTCCAGGCTGTCTTCTTCGATGGCTAAAGCCGCAGGATGGACAAGCAGCGGAGCGATCGTCTCGCGCGCCGGAACCACCGTATCTTCGAGCTCTTCTTCCTCTACCGGCTTCTTCGGCTCTTCTCTTTCGACTTTCGACTTTCGACTATCGACTTCTTCCTCCGCCGGCACATCCAACATCGACTGCAGATCGGCAATCTGCTGCTTCATCTCATCGTCCAGATAGTCCGCGAACAGCGGGTTAGAGGCCACGTGAGTATGGAGGAAGCGGGCTAAGTCCGGGAAGTTCATCTCCGTCTCCGTCGAGTCCTTGGCGCGCATGTAAAAGAGCAGCTGCACCATCTCCGGATTGATCATATCAAGTGCCTCGGGCGGAACGGTCGTTCCTTCGGGCATGAAGTCCTTGAAGTCTGTGAGCAGCGAACGCACATGGTGCGCCATCTCGGCGGGCGTCAGCGGACGGGACATCAAGGTCGGATAACTGATCACCGACTCGATACCCGGCTGCGCTATCAGGTCGTCCACCAACCCGTACACCGAATCCTCGTCCTGCGTGTCATAAACCAGCACGAACGGGTTCGGACTCGGAAACACTTTCTCTATCTGCGACTCCGCCTCGGCAGAGAAGAAGATCGTTGTCTGCCGGCTCAGGTACCACGAGGCACCGAACAGCAGCACCGCACCGATAGCGATCGGCAGTTTATGCCGCGAGATGAAGCGCGCAAAGCGGTCCGTCGGCGGCACATAAGCCTGCTTCGCCGTCTTGTTGATCACGCGGCGGCACAGCATCATCAATGCCGGCATGGCGGTAAATGTGCAGATGAGCGAACAAACAACACCCTTCGCCAGCACGATTCCCATATCTGCACCGATCTTCAGACGCATGAAGCAGAGCATCAGCAGTCCTACCACGGTCGTCAACGCGGACGACAAGATAGACGGTGCAGCACGTTTGATAGCGCGGTTAGCGGCTAAGACAGAGGTGTTGCGGTCCGTGTGCTCGTCCTGCTCCTGACGGTAGCGGTTGAGCAACACGATACAGTAGTCCAGCGAAAGCACGGCCTGCAGGATCGAACCGATGAAGTTCGTCGTGATGGACACAGACGGCAGCAAGGCGTTCGTTCCCATATTCAGTAGTATAGCCAGCCCCGCTGTGATGAGGATCACCACCGGCTCGAACCAACTCTGCGCCATGAGGAACAGCACGCCCATGATGATGAACGCCGCGATGATGATCACCGACACAGGCGGTGTCGCACCGTCCTGACTCGTCTCCACCACGCAGTTGCCACCGAAACGCGTACTGATCTGCTTGCCCAGCGCTTTCTGATCCACCGACTTCGGCACGTCCAGGTCAAAGACCGTGTGCGTACTGTCCGTCGAATAGCGATAGGTCACGCTGTGAACGTCTTCATAACTCTCTAACAACGTACGGATACCCGGGACCTCCTTGGGTTTGACACCCTCGAACATCACGTGTACATCGGTTCCCGACATTTGTGCCGAAGAACCGAACTCATCCATCACGATCTCCAGACCCCGCTTCATCTGCGAGTCATCCGGCAGATACTTCGTCATGTCCGCATTGACGTTCGTATGGAACATCGCGAACCCGCACACGATGGCTAATGCCACCGTCACGAAGAACAATATGTAATGAAGACTCCTTTTCACTCTTAACTTTCGACTATCGACTTTCGACTTTTATCACCAATTCCCCATTTGGAGGTAAGCCACCTCTTTCGGGGTGAGGAAGCGCCACTTGCCGCGTCCTACGTTCTTCTTGGTCAGACCGGCGAAAGACACGCGGTCCAAGTTAACCACCTTATATCCTACCTTCTCGAAGATACGGCGTACCACGCGGTTCTGTCCTGAGTGGATCTCCAGACCGATATGCTTGCGGTCCTCTTTGGGGAACTCCAACGCATCGGGGACGATACGCTCGTCGTCCAGCACCACACCGGCACGGATGATCGCCTCATCTACCTCGTCCAGCTCCTTATCGAGCGTCACGGCGTAGATCTTCTTCTTGTTGTATTTCGGATGCGTCAGTTTGGCTGCCAGATCACCATCATTGGTCAGCAGCAGCACACCGGTCGTGTTACGGTCCAGACGACCTACCGGATAGATACGCTCCGGACAAGCACTACGTACGATATCGATCACCGTGTGACGTTCCTGCGGGTCATCCGTGGTCGTCACGGTGTTCTTCGGCTTGTTGAGCAGTATATACACCTTGCGCTCGCGACGAACCGGCTGGTCGTGGAAACGGATATCATCCGTCGGCAGCACTTTAGCGCCCAGACTGTCCACCGTCGCGCCGTTCACCGTGATCACACCGGCCTGAATGAAATCATCGGCCTCACGACGACTGCATATACCTGCATTAGCCAGGTACTTGTTCAGACGAACCGGCTTGGTCGGATCCAAATGCTCCTCGATGTACGCTTGTTGTTTACGATGGGAATACACACCGTTGTTACGTTTAGGTTTACCGCCGAACGGCTTGTTCGGACGTTGCGGGCGCTCGCCGTCAAACGAACGTTGCGGGCGCTCTGTGCGCTCTGTATTAAAACCAAACGGCTTAGGTCTACTCTCTCCGTCCTCGCGACGGAAACGCGGGCGAGCACTCACCGGCTCACCTTCTCTACGAAAACGCGGACGAGGTCTGCGTTCTCCGTTGTTGGAACTGTTTTCAAACATTTCTTTAAACTTTAAACTTTTAACTTTTAACTTTTTCCAAATGTAACTCTCCCGAGCTACGTACGTGCGTCACGCACGCGTTAATTAAATATAAGGTGAAAAGGCAAAAGGGGTATAAACCACCTTTCACCTTTAACCTTTCACCATTCACCTTTATTAGGCTTCTGCTTTCTCGATAGCCAGTTTACCACGATAGTAACCGCAAGACGGACATACAGTGTGGTAGATGTGCAGTGCGCCGCAGTTCGGGCATGTTGCCAATGTCGGCGCTTTCACTACGTCATGCGTACGACGTTTTGCTTGTCTGGTGTGGCTTTGTCTTCTTTTAGGATGTGCCATAATTATATAAACTTTTAAACTTTCAACTTTAAACTTTAAACTTTATCTTCTTCGGGTTCCGGCTCGTCACATAGGTGATCATGGAGGAGAAGTTCCATTTGCTTGTTGCACTCACCCGCTTGGTGACTGTGAACGATCGGAATATTGATACTTACAATTTCATACGCGAGCCAGGAGAGATCTAATTGGTGATTGGTCATTGGTGATTGGTCATTTTCCTCCTCATCAGACCAGATCTCTTGCTCGTCTTCTATTTCAATGTCCATCGGGTCGAGGCACCGATCACACACAACAACCACAGTTCCGTGAACCGCTATGTTGAGCTGATAGTCCTCCTCCCGGAGATTAAGCGTAGCTTGTGCCTCCACTTTTCCGCCTAAGACTTCCGTTTTCTCCAAGCTTTGGAAGAACCCGTCATCCAGCGTAATATCAAAGCTATGACGACCTACAGGAAGGCGTTTCAAGTCAATGATATAGTGGTCTTTTTCGCTCATTACGCAAAATCGGCTGCAAAAGTACAAAAAAATTCTGACATGACCAAATTTTTTTGCACTTTTTTGTAATTTTAAATATTAACAGCTTTCGAACTGTTTCAAGAACCGTACGTCATTCTCGGAGAACAACCGCAGGTCTTTGACGCGGTATTTGAGGTTCGTGATACGCTCAACGCCCATACCGAACGCATACCCGCTGTACTCCTTGCTGTCGATGCCGCAGGCCTCCAGCACGTTCGGATCAACCATACCGCAACCCAGTATCTCTACCCAACCGGTTCCCTTACAGAACGAGCAACCCGTTCCGCCGCAGATGTTACAACTGATATCCATCTCGGCACTCGGCTCCGTGAACGGGAAATAACTCGGACGCAGACGGATCTTCGTCTCCGGGCCGAACATCTCCTTGCTGAAATACAGCAGCGCCTCGCGCAGGTCGGCAAAGCTCACGTTCTTGTCGATATACAGTCCCTCTACCTGATGGAAGAAGCAGTGTGCACGCGCCGAGATCGCCTCGTTTCTATATACACGTCCCGGGCAGAGCACACGGATCGGCGGTTTCTGACTCGTCATCACGCGGGTCTGCACCGAACTCGTATGCGAGCGCAGCAGCACGTCCGTCGGTTTCTGCACACCGATCTCTTTCTCAACGAAGAACGTATCCTGCATGTCGCGTGCCGGGTGCTCCGGAGCGAAGTTCAGCATACCATACACGTGCTTGTCGTCCTCCACTTCCGGTCCCTGCGCAATCGTGAAACCGATACGGGAGAAGATATCCTCGATCTCTTCGCGCACCAGCGACAGCGGGTGACGCGTACCCAACGCGATCGGATCCGGAGTACGGGTCAAGTCCAACTTACTCTCGGCTCTCGAATCTCGACTCTCGACTGCTTCGCGCAACGAAGCGATACGCGCTTCGGTCGTCTGACGCAACTGGTTCAGCAGCTGACCCAACTCGCGTTTCTCCTCCGGAGCCACATTACGGAACTCATTAAACAGCGCCGTGATCTCGCCCTTCTTACTGAGGTATTTGATACGCAGTGCCTCCAGCTCCTCGGCGTTGTTCGCCTTCAACTCATTCACCTGCCCAAGCAGCGCTTGGATATTATCTTTTAATGCCATAATGACGTTAATTTACAAAATCGGCTGCAAAATTACAAAAAAAAAATGAAAGTAACAAATAAATTAGCAACAAAATTATCACGCGTCCGTTCTTTTCGTCCATTCTTTCTAGTTTTGTTGTTAGTGTGTACCTCCGGTGTCGCGCTCCACTACGTTTTTTTCTCTTTTCTCTTGCGTATATCATTTTTTTGTTGTACCTTTGCACCAAATTTAACTTGTTCCCTTTTTACGTGATTTTGCAAATTTTGAGCAAAAAAGGGAACATGTCGAAGATATAATCGTGCCCTTTATGGGCTAAGAACATGTAGATTGGAACCTTATCGGTCTTATAACGTCAATTTTAATAGGTATGAAGGTGTTTTTGAGAAGCACGGAAGAGTGCGAGGTGTATATCGCCAAGGTAGAGAAAGCCCTGCGCAGAGCAGGTATCGAAGTAATTAAAACCGCCGATGGAGCAGAGGCTGCGCATTTGTGCATAGATGTCCGGAAGGGCGGTCAGCTCAAGAAAGAACCGGAGTATTGGAAGCATATCGAAAAAGTGCACGCAGAGGAATTGAAGCGTGCGCAGGACGTCCGTCCGTTCGCGACTAATAAAGCAGACGCGCGCGTATGTCGTATCGTGAAAGCCATCGGCAAAAGAACGGTGCCTCGTAGCTATATCCTCTCCGTCTTGGGTCTCCAACAGGGAAGCCGCCGTGTCTTCATCTACCATTACCTCAAACCCGCAGTAGCCAAAGGCTACATCGTCATGGCGAATCAATCCATCCCCACCATCCCGGATCAAGCCTACCGTCTCACCCCCGCCGGCCTGGATCTCCTCGCCGAAATCACAGCGTAGATTTTACTTGTTCCCTTTTTGAGAATTTTTGCAATTTTTGTGTAAAAAGGGAACAAGTTGAAATGAGACCTATCAGGTAAAATAGATGGATTTTTGACGGTGAGACTTGCACATATCGAAAAATTGTAGTAATTTTGCACCGCAAAATTGTTGATATATGAGAAAATTATTTTGTACCCTTGTGGCTGTAGTATTGCTTGCCGGATGCTCTTCCGTCAAAAATTTTCCTGTCATCACGAAAGAGTATGGTAGTCTGGACGGCTACTCATACGTATACGTCCTTCCTACAAGCGGTGTCGCTTCCGGCTCCGCGCAAGCCATGACGACGCAGTATTACGCCTATAATTCTGTGGAAATGAATTCAGTGAGTCCGGCGGAGCTAATAAAAGCACGTTTCATTCAAAACGGCTTTGTTATCCTTCCTGAAATAGCACAGGAATTGGCAGATAAGACGATGATTGTCTCGTATGGCTTCTCCAATAGAGTCATTCTTCAGATGACGAACGCCAAGACCCATAAGTTACTTGCTACGTACGAAGCACAAGGAGCGGGAAAGAACCAGACCGTAGCTATCTCTAATGCGCTGCAAAAGATTCTCAATGTGTACTTTTACCGTTTCAATCCTCGTGTGAGAATCCAGTTCGACGACGAGGCGGCTGATGTGGTATACGTCAAAATGACGAATGAAACACCCAAACCAATTTACTCGGTTACGTTAAAAATCAGTTATTATGACAATGATAAACTGATTCAGGAGCAATACGCTACATTCAAGAATACGTTGCTTCCCGGAGACTTCACAACAGAGTCAATAAAGCGCAAAAGCAATGTTCGCTCGAGAGCCTATCGAGCAAAAGTAGAAGTAGTGGAATATAAATAATATCCAATCTTTACATGATTCAAACGTACCGTTTCGGCGGTGCGTTTTTTTATCTATTTGCGTATCAGGCTATTACAAAGAAAATGAAAAAATGTGCTGCAAAAAGTGCTGTGGAAATTTGCATATATCAAAAAAATGCAGTACCTTTGCAACCCATTTTTGGACAATGAGATTCACACCTTAGATGCACCATATACCGCATAGCACATATTACCGCGATAGAGACTCTGAATACGAGCTCTGCAACGACTTCCCCGGCGATGAAATACTCATCGACGGCTTGCACGCTATGCAGATGCATTTCTGGCAGAATAATGTAGCGGTCGATATTCCCGTCGTGCGGCTCATGAACACTGTTCATTACATCGCCGCTTATATGTTCGTCACTGAGTGTTCCGGCGACCAGATGGAGTACGACGTGCTCGCGTATGACAGCCTCAGTCGGGACAAACAGTTAGTCCCGCTCACGATGATCGTTCTCGCCGCTATGCTCAAACGCACGGAAGGTTTCCGTGCCCGGCAGTGCCGCAATGTGATCCTCGATAATCGTGATCCGGATTTCGAAGAAGGGGTCTTGTTATACGACCAATTCCTCCGCTCCGCAGAGAAACATTTCTCCGAGGAAGATTTCCTTATCGACACCCACGCGCAGATCATCCAACTCCAAGAGGAAAACACCCGCCTCACATCCGAAAACATTCAACTCAAATATACAATCACCACTATGGAAGAGAAATACCAACAAATAAACATCGGTTCACAAACTAACATTGGGACGCAGAATAATTATCATATCACCTATGCGGGAACTCCGACCGATTATCCTTCTTATAAAGCAGAGCCGGCACCTGAACCGCAGATAGAGCAGTTCCGTTTTATCCATCCTTCAGTCACCGATGAAGCGGAGCGTCTGAAGATCCATCGTGAAGTAGAAAACCTCGTACGTACTTTACCTTTGCCGGATATTTGTCGATATCTTATGGAAATGAAAAAGAACAATCGAGTGTACCTTACCGTAAAACCGGAGATAATGTTTGAAGAACTACATCGAATGGGAATGCCGGACGAAACAACTCCCGGCTTTTCAATCAAGAATTTTAGAAGTTATTTTAATGTCAATGACTGATAAACTCGTCTAACTTTTAGCACCTCACTCGAGGTGCTTTTTTATGCCCTGTCAGCATCTATCATCTTTTCGTTCAGCATTTATCAGCATCTATCAGTTTCTATCATCTTCTATCGGTAAGTGCCTTAAAATCTGCAAGTTACGTCAATTAAAACCTCTACCTTTGCATCGGATTTGAGCTGTAGCAACGTCGCTGCACTAAAGATCCGATGTTATGAAAAATTCAAAATCACAAACTCCACTCAACCGCCTTTGGTTTCTATCCAGAGGCTATCGCAAACACCCTCGTCTTAACCTTTGGGCGCACGAAGGTTGCTCCTTTTTTCTTAATGCCCGCGGGCAGAAAATAGCGCATGAATATACACCCAAAATGCGCGCCAAATCCAATGATCGTGGGTACACAGCTCCTAATTTACGAAGCTATCATCCTCGTCTATGCCATGTCCTCATGGGCGAGATTTTCTATGGCGAGAGAAAGGTCTTCTTTGACAGCAAAGGCAAACCCTATTTCGGTAACTGTCATCACCTTATCAATGACCCGCTCAACTATGCCCCGGACAATCTCCTCTGCTGGCTCACGTACTCTGAGCACCACAAAGCCGACAACCGTCGCCGTGCCTTGGAAGACCTCGTTCCTGATGGCGACCTGCATCTCTTCTCCTACGAGCGTTTGCGCGAACTCCAAGACCCGCGTACGCTCTCCGATGCCGATTTCCAACGCGAACTCGACCTCCTCCGCAAGGATGGTTTCCACCGCGACCCTCGCTCCACCGACGAAATCATGCGCGACGAAATGTCCCACCATATGGAACTTTAGCTTGTATTGTACTTGTATTGTACTTGCTCCTTTTTTGAATGAAGCTTGTTCCCTTTTTACTAAAAATTGCCAAAATCTCCCAAAAAGGGAACAAGTCAAATAACAAATAATTTGCATTTTTGTTTTATCCTTAAAACAACAACATTATGAAAAATTTCGAAAATTTAAAACTCCTGCGCGAACTGCGCACCCAAGAAAAAGCCATCAAAGCTCAAATCGATTCTATCTCCGACGCTGCCATCTCCGAAGCCGTCGCCATCCTTGCCGCCGAAGGCAAAGACCGCGGCGAGTTCACCATCCCCGACCTCGGCACCTTCCAACTCCAACGCACCGATGTCATTGACAT
>JAEEGG010009007.1_pt1 | contig 22490 bp, 30 predicted proteins | sample 9134161 | NCBI WGS metagenome assembly JAEEGG01 (sample SAMN16246543, study PRJNA631951) | gut metagenome | biome: gut microbiome; feature: rumen; material: CR-attached | host: Bos | place: Iran: Karaj | collected 2018-10
TAAGTCGTTTGTTACCAGTTTGAAAAGAATTTGTTACCACATGCGGATTAGTAACAAAATAATTCGCAACTTGCTGATAATCAGCATGGGTTCGACTTTCTGCGGGTGTACTAAGAATAAGGAGATAAGTTATATAACTTATCTCCTTATTTTATTTTTGTATCAAACCAGATAAAATATTCATAAATCCTTGGAAGTCTCAAATAATTGTCTTATCTTTGCAGCCAGATGTATTACAATTGAATTACAGAGTATGGCAACAACGACGATTAGAAAGCCCGCTTCGTTCAGACTTAGGGCTGACCTCTTAGAGGGATTAAAGCGAAATGCTGCACGAGAGAACAGAACACTCAATAACTATGTTGAGAGTGTGCTGCTTGGTATTGTATTTGATGAACCTAACGAGGTGACTAAAGCCGCTATCAAGGAGGCTAAGTCAGGTAAGAACCCCAATAAGGTTTATGATGATATTGATGAACTCTTTAAGGATTTAGATTCGGATAAATGAAAAAACTACAACCTACAACCCAGTACAAGAAGGACTACAAGAAATACAGAAACAATCCCAAGAAGGTTGAAGCACTAAAAGAAGTGCTGAAAATGCTAATGAACGAGCAGCCTATTCCCGCAGAGTATAAACCACACATGCTACTCGGCGAATATAAAGGCTGCATGGAATGTCACATAGCAGGTGACTTCCTTTTGATATGGATTGACGAAGAGACCGACACCATTGAACTTGTAAGACTTGGCTCCCACTCTGAATTATTCAAATAGAACCAAACTAATATGAACAAAAAGACTATCATTACTATTCTCCTTGCCCTGCTTATGGCACCGCTTGGCTTGGAGGCAAAAAAGAAAGCAAAGACTGTAGAGGTGCCACAACTCATAAACTACCCAAGTGCCAAACTGAGCGAATACCGTCTGCACGGTGGCAATGTGGCCATTCGAGGACACCTAGTTCTGCCCGAAGAACTAAAGGGGCAGCAGTTGCCGAAAGAAATACTAGAAATGTTTAACAGTAGAACTAAGTTTCTTATGCGCAACCAGATCGTCGGTAAAGAGAAAACATCGCTCGTAAAATTCGAACCTGATGGAACTATCTCACTCGACGCCTATGTGCCTTACCCTATGTTTGTGTACATGCCGCCGCTGGGAACAGTTTATGCCTGCCCTGGTGATACGGTGTATGTGACGCTCGACGTCACAAAGCAAACAAGAGAAGGCGCCATAACGTTAAGTGGTACAGGACTAAGCGGCGAGATAACAAGACTATTACCGCAGATAGACGAGAAGTATTGCAAACTCACCAGAGAGGATAAAGCGTATGAGCTGGGACTCGACTCGCTGGCAATATGGAAAGACAAGCAGGTATCACAGATGGACGAATTGGTACGAAAGATGAACAGCGGGCTACCTGAATTGGCTGATTGTTCGCCCCTGGCATCCGATATCCTACGCACTTACATCCTGGCAGAGCACTTGCGTCACATCTGCGACTACTTTCAGTTGGCGGAATACAAACAGCAGGAAGATAGTACGACAATGCAAGAAGCCTACTGGCAGCAGTTCTTCAGCTTTGTTGCACCACGTGCAAGGTACCTGACGGACAATCCCATGCTGATGATTAGTGCCGATGATTTCTTCTTCAACAAAATAGAATATTATCTCTTTCGTCCTATTACAAGGACTGGAAGATATCGACACCTTCCTTTTGACTACGATTCCCGAATAGCCGAGGTTGTAGAAAAGGATGAGGTGCCAGCTCGTCGCCAGTTAAGAATGAATGCGATGCAGAATGTACAGGAGAAATTACATCTCAGCAGTACCGATTTCAGCGCACAAGTGTGCCAGTTGCGCAGTATTTTTAGTTCGTTAAAATGGCATTATAACCAGTATGATATGGCAGCCGACGACTTTGCTGCAGCGATGACTGTTATTTCTCATCCCGAACTCATCCGCCAAGGCATACTGAATTATCGCGAATACGTGAAAGAGAACGAAATCAAAGTAGCAGAAAACAAGCCGCTGACCAAAGGCGACAGTATATTCCAGCGTATTATCGAGCCCTACAAAGGCAACATACTCTACGTTGATTTCTGGCAGATGTCGTGCGGCCCCTGTCGTGCCACTATGCTCCAAATGCGTGACGAGGTGGAAGCTAACAAGGACAAACCCGTGAAATACCTCTACATCACCGACGATACACCAGAGCAATGCAAATCATTCCTTGAGCCCAACAACATCAAGGGCGAACACATCCACATTACCCGTGCGGAATGGGGCTATCTGGAGGAAAAATTCAATTTTAGTGCCATCCCCTTCGCTGCTATCTTCGATAAAGACGGCAATCGCCGTAAGGATAAGGACGTGCAGCAACTGTTAGAGGAGATAAAATAGAACCAACCGCCTTAGAAAATGAGTTAGATTTCTTTTCTAACTCATTTTTTTATAACCATACTTATAGTAAACTATCAAAAATGGTGTTCAATATTTGGTGGTAACAAAAAAAATACCTATCTTTGCATCAACAAATAGTAAGAAAACTAACTAACATAGTTCTACGAACTTTTTGGAAAGTTAGAAATACTAAGTACGATATAGAGATATCACCGGCTGCTCATCTTAAGTCGTTTGTTACCAGTTTGAAAAGAATTTGTTACCACATGCGGATTAGTAACAAAATAATTCGCAACTTGCTGATAATCAGCATGGGTTCGACTTTCTGCGGGTGTACTAAAAATAAAAGAGATAAGTCCAAAAGCTTATCTCTTTTTTTGTTTTTATTAGTTTTCTAATTTGTATCCTTTTACTACGATTGGTGGGCAGGCTGGAAGTTTTTTCATCTTACCCTTTACGGCGTTGCGGGCGTAGCTGCTTTTAAAGTTGGCTGGGAAGAATATACCACCATTACCTTTATGGTCAACCACACTCACACTGATACAATATTTCTTTTTACCCTTAAGCACGATGTGTTCATCGGGACTTACGCTGAATTTCTTGCCATCGTCTGCGGGTGATATATGTTTGTATATGGGTTTGTTCATGATGTTGATAAACTTCTTGCCCTGTAGCTCATAGACATTGAAACTAAGCACACACTCATCATATTTACATTTAGCTATGGTCAGAAGCATCTCACTTAGTACATAGTCCTTGCTGTTCTTGAATATCGGCCCCCACTCCGTGTCGCCGTTTATGTTTCCTATGAATCCTACTGTCCCTATTCTTACAAGCGAACGCCCCGATAACGTGTTCGTTTTGTTTTTCTTGCCGATTACCACCTCAGCCAGTTCTATCACTTTATCCTTTAGTACTACCTTCAGATCATTTCCTTTGCTGTAGGTGGCATAAGGCACGATAGCATCCTGATACGACACATGCGTGAACGATAAGTCCTTATTTCGTCCCGCAGGTATGGTGAGCGTAAAGTGCCCCTTCGCGTCGGAAATCACGCCCACACTATCCTCATCAAAACCAATGCTGACATATTCTACAGCCTCGCCGCGTTCGTTTACTACGTTGCCTCGTACAATGGTCTGAGCACTCGCTGTAATCATCAACTGCATAAATACAGTTAAGAGTATGGTCTTCTTCATTTTTTTGTAATTATAAGTGTTGCAAATTCGCATGCAAATGTAGTTATTATCCCTGAATTACTCGTCGTTTTTCAAATTCTTTGTGATATGTTTTGATAGTTTCAGGTTTATGATGATGTTTTACCACGTTTTATTTGTACCTTTGCAGCCCGAGATGTCTATTACAATATGATATGAGTAATATAATGATTAGGAATATTGCATTTGATTTGGGCGGTGTGGTTGTAGCCCTGAGCTATGAACAGGCTGTTAAGCGATTCGAGGAGCTTGGTCTCCGCGATGCCAGGAAGCATCTGGATGCGTTTTGTCAGAAAGGCATTTTTGGCGATCTGGAGAAAGGCATGATATCGCCTGAAGAGTTCCGTGCAGAGCTGAGTCAGCTTGTGGGTCGTGAGTTGTCTCACGATGAGTGTAAGTATGCCTGGCATGGTTATGTTGAGGCTGTACCACAAAAGAATCTGCAGATGCTGTTGAGATTGCGTGAACTCGGCTACAAGGTATGTCTGCTCTCCAACACCAATCCGTATATGATGCAGTGGGCCAAGAGTAACGAGTTTGATGGCAATGGCCACTCTATCGAATATTACTTCGACCATCTCTATCTGAGTTACGAGTGTAAACAGATGAAACCATCGGCAGAGATTTTCAGGATGATGCTCGATGGCCAGCAATCTTCAGCCGAAGAAACGCTCTTTATTGATGATGGACAAAAGAATATCGAAGCAGCGAAAGCACTTGGTATTCATACGCTCTTTCCTGAGAATAATGAAGACTGGACAGAGCCACTCGAAAGATTATTAGGCATAGATAAATAATACTATATTACGAATATTAAAAATGGAATATTTACCCAAAGATCCCGCTATATTGGTTTCGAGCGTGAACATGCTCCTGAGAGATGAGGAGTTTGACACGCTGGAATCACTTTGCTATAATTTTGGAACTGAACCCGCAGATATCAAAGATTACCTGTTCGGTCATGGATATGTGTATAGCGAAGAGCAACGTCAGTTCCGCCCTATTGGATATAACTCAGAGCAAAATGATAACAAAAGATAGTATCGAGACCGCCTATAGTTTCCTGCATCAAAAGCAGCGCATCTATGTTCACTCCACGCTCGACTGGCAGAAGGATGACATTGAGATGGCTATTGCTGCCTATGCCGACGATATGAGTCAGGAACTGTTTGAGGCCATCAGTGGTGGCAGGGCTGATTTCTTACACGATCATAAGCAGTTTCAAGATGATATCACCAAGGCGGTAGATATTCTTGAAACGATGCTATAGTTTTACAATCTGATAACCAATCATTACTGCAATCATACCAAGGGCAAGGCTTAACAACGTGTACAGCACAGCCGAAAGCATTGCTCCGTCGCGGCCCAGCAGTAAATTCTCGTTCATAAATGTAGAGAATGTAGTGAATCCACCACAGAAACCTGTTACCAACACCAGTTTGGTAGCGGGCGATATATGTCCTCCGAGCGACAGGCCGGATAGCAATCCAATCAGGAAACAGCCAATCACATTTACAGCCATCGTTCCCCAGGGAAAGGCTGCTAATATCCACGACTGAACAGCTTTGCCAACCAGATAACGTGCGCCACCTCCGAAGAAGCTGCCGATGCATACTAACAGTAATTCTTTCATCTATTTTCTTAAAGATATGTAAACTTGGTCACAAAAGTAAGAAAAATCGCAGAAAAATGAATATCTTTGTTGCAAGTTTTAACAAAAATATAAATAAAATCAAGAATATGAGTTTTTTAGATTTAGTAAAGCAGAGATATAGCTGCAGAAGCTATCAGGAGAAGAGTGTGGAACAGGAGAAGCTCGACTACGTGATGGAGTGCGTACGCTTTGCTCCTTCGGCTGTGAACAAGCAGCCTTGGATGTTCCGTGTGGTTAAGAACGATGCTGAAAAAGAAAATCTGCGTGAGTGCTATAGTCGCGATTGGTTTAATACAGCACCTATGTATATTATCTGCAGTATCCTGCACGATGAGGAATGGGTTCGCAAGGATGGCAAGCATCATGGCGATATCGACATAGCTATTGCTGTTGAGCATCTGTGTCTGGCTGCAACAGAGCAAGGTCTGGCTACCTGCTGGGTATGCAACTTTGATGCCGAGAAATGCAAGCAGCTTTTTACTTTTGCTGAGAATGAGGAGCCTGCCGTGCTGATTCCTATCGGTTATGCAGCCGACGAGGCGAAGGAAAAGAAACGCAAGGATATGGATCAGATTTGCAAATAATGAATAGCCGCCATCGTTGGTGGCTATTTTTATTATAACGAGAAAAGGCTCGCTTCACAGCGAACCTTTTCCGTACAATTACTTAAAAAACTAAATTAATCAACCATAAACCTTAACCATATTATCTATGCTGCAAAAGTACACATAAAACGGGAAATCAATGTTTGTTTATCGTCTATTTATGTTCAATCTACATTATTTGGCGCAGATTAAACAAAATTACACCGATTTTAAACATCGCCAGTCTATGCTACTACATGCTTGATGTGACGCGCTGTAGTTTTGTTGGCATCGTAGAGAACGGTTATCTCACGAGTGCGTGGATTGTACTTGGTATCCTTCACACCGTTGATACGCTCTGCCCGCGCCATCATCTTGGTAGGAGAATCGTGACGACTCAGCTTGAATGTGCAGATTCTCATCTCAGGATGATATGCATGTCTCTTGTCGAAGTGAGCAGTATGCTTATCAACCCTGTCGAAGTGCGTCTTTTTCTTGTCAACTACTGCAACCACTTTCTTATCGCGGTTGTTGTGATGCTTATTACCTGCCATTGCTGGCATTGCTGCTGTCATTGCCATCATCATCATGGCTGCTATCAGCCGATTAGTGCTAACTATCGTCATTTTCATAATCGTAATCTTTAAATGGTTCAACATTAAGTTATTATTCACATTGCAAAGATATGACGATTATGTGGGATATGAAAATGAAAACTCCTATACTTAATGGGGGAATACCCTATACTTGCGTAGGATATTCCCTCATGAGTGTTTTTATGAGTGGTACATACCATGTTTTTGTTTCCTGTTCGGTTGGCGTGTGGGCGCCGGGGAAATGGAATGCGTGCTGGTAGTGCTCTAAGAAGAGCGGTTCGAAGTGGGCCAAGGTATCTTGCTCGCCAAATAGGCCCCATATACGTTCGGGATTACGGCATGAATCGTTAGAGAACTGCTGGGCTTCCAGTTCAGCGAATTCATTGATAAGTGCTTCGTCGATAACAAAATCCTGATTACCATTGGCACGTGGCGATTTGTATTGCTGGGCGCCGATTCGGGGTTTCAGAAACTCGGTCATCTTGAAATGTGGATTACCAAGCAAAGCGGGAATGCCGATAGCAGGCGCAATCATCTGGGCGTAGAACGATCCGCAGCTGTTACCTACCAATACATCGGGCTTTTCGCGGTCGCACATATCGCGGATAAACGCCAAAGCCTCTTTGGGATGCAGGGGCAGATCGGGAGTCAGTACGATAGCCTCGCCATCGAATGCCTCCCTTAGTGCCTTTGCCGGCACGCATTGGCCACTGGCGTAGAATCCGTGTAGGAATAGAATCTTTGGGGTATCCATCGGATGCTTGGTAGTGTTATGAGATACCTAAGAGTTCGATTTCGAAAATGAGTGTTGAACCACCGGGGATGCCAGGCTGCGAGAACTTACCGTAGCCCATTTCGGCTGGGATGTAGAGTTCCCACTTGTCGCCCACATGCATCTGCTGGATAGCGATGATCCAGCCCTCGATCAGGTCGCACAATCTGCAAGCCAGAGGCACACCACCACGACTGCTATCAAACTTCTTGCCGTTAATCGTTCGGCCTGTATAATGTGCTGTGATGATACTGCGAACCGTTGGTTGGGCACTTGTCTGATCGCCCTCGCTTAATACCTTATAATATATACCCTTGGGCAATGCCTTTACGCCCTCCTCTTTTGCTTTAGCCTCCAGCCAATCCTTGTTGGCCTGGATATATTCACGTTTTCCCATATTTTATATCTTAATTTTTCTTGCAAAGATAGTAGATTTTGCTGAATATTCGAGTTTTATGTGTAATTTTGTGCCCAAAATTAACAAATTATGGGATACATGGATAAATTCACGAAGTCGGAAGACTTTCGTCGCGAAGAGTTGATACGAATAATCGAGCACTCTGTAGAGCACTTGACTCTACAGGAGCTCGAGGCATTATATTATGATATGACCACCAAGAATTTTATTAATGATTGAGGCGTTACCCCCAATCGCTGGTGGCTATTCTCTTCTTAAATTATAAGGATACGACAGTTTCCAGGGTGAATCTTCGAGTTTGAACTTCTTGGCGCCCTCTTGTGTGGCAGGAGTGCGTACAAGGGGAATGTCGGAGAGGTCCATCAGGTAATAATAATAGGCGAACAGCTGGGTTAAGCCGCCTTTTACCGAATAGCGTGCCGAGATATATTCGGGTGTGATGGCATCGTTGCCACGTATGGCTTCTACCTCTTTATTGTAGGCTATCAGTTTGGCTATGGCATTTTTATAGGATGCTAAGGTTGCTGTTGGCGATTTCTGAATCCAGCGCTGTAAAAGCTTGCGGTTGTACTGGGCTACAATCTCGCCTTCGCGCTTACGTCCCTCTATAAACCAGTCGGGTGTTTTCTTGGGGTTTTCGGCTGCTACGCGGGCACGCAGTTCGTCTTCGATGGCCTGCACCTGCTTGCACTCAGCCGACCCGAACCACTCTTTAATTATCTGCTTTACCAGTGGTGAATAAATATTGTAATAGAATCGTGGTGCACCGCCCTGTTTCTCGAGCAGCCACGATCCTCTGTCGAAATCTGCAGCCTCGGTATGAAGCACAATGTCGGTATTCATTTTGTAAAGCGATGTAATAACAGCTTTCATCTTGTCGAGCACCTTATTATATTGGGGCCATTTCTTGTCTACGTGAATGGTATCGAATGGCTGACCTTTGCGCGCTTTCTTGGCAATCTCCATTCGTAGCTTATTAAATCTGTCGCTTTCTGCTTTCAGTTCGGGTTCGGGCTCGTAATTATTCACGCCCTCGTTCAGTGGTCCAACTACACATACTGTATAGCGGGTCATTTTCTCACGTGTGTCAACTTCTGATGGATTAGGCAGTACGGGCAGATTCTTGTAAGCTTCCTCGTATGTGCTATACGAGTATTTCTCTACCAATGCCTTATGCTCCTCTTTACTGATTTTAAAGTCGGTTTGCAAGCCATTTCCTTCTTTGGCGGTATAGTCCCAGAACATGTGTCCACCCAGGTTCTGTGCGTAGTTACGCTCCTCGGGTTCTACATAAAGAATGTTAGTTTTTGTTGTTGTACCTTTGCCTTTGCTTTTGGCTTGGGTTTTCTTCTGTGCCTGCATGGGAGCAGCTCCCGCTAACAGTAAAGCAGCAACACAGATGTAGAGATGATGTTTCATAAAACTGATTAATTGATTCTTGTTTCTAAATATTTTTTATATCGACTGCAAAGATACTAATAAAAAGTGTAATTAAAATATCCTATGCCACCTGACGAACATAAAATATGAAACAAAGAACATTGATTTCTCGTTTTTTATGTCTACTTTTGCACCCGACAACGTGAAATATCGAATATTATATGGATATCAAGGACTTAAAACCAAGAACTGGAGCAGGCAGCTTACGAATAGCCGACAGCGACGAACTGGTGGTTATGGAGCACTTTGGTGGCGTTCCAGCTGGCAGGGTACGTCCCTTAGATCATGGTCTTGTTATTATCTGTACTGCCGGTGTGGCTCAATTTGAGTACGACGGTCATACTGTACAGTTAAGTAAGAACGACTTGTTTTTATTAATGGCCCACTCGGTGGTTGAGAAGTTTATGTCGTCGGTCGACTTTGATTGTCGCGAGCTATGGTTCTCGCGCGGTGAAATGTGGAATATGAATATGTATGTAAAAAATAGTTTGGCCGATCTGTTGCCGCTCAAGCATAATCCTAAGGTAACACTGAGCGACGTCGATGCAGCCCTGTTCGAGACTTACTTCAAGCAACTTAGTTACCACATACGTAACAGTTCGCAGCTACTTTATCCCGAGATTACGCATTCTATTGTTGGTGCCTTCCTGCTCGAAGTTCTATCGGTACTGCGTCGCGGCAATAATATGCTGAAGGATAACCACCTAATTAATAATAGCGGACTGCACGGCAGGAAACTGGCCGACCGCTTTGTACAGTTGGTTGAACAGAGCGATGGACGCATACGTCGCGTGGATGAGTTTGCCCAGATGCTGAATGTTACACCCAAGTATCTGTCGAAACTGCTGATGGACACCATGCACCGTAAGCCCAGCGTGATAGTGGCCTTTTTTACGCTTCAGGCCATAGAGAACAGATTGCGATATACCGATATGACCATGCAGCAGATAGCCGATGATCTACACTTCGCCAATGCCTCGTTCTTTGGCAAGTACTTCAAGGAACACTCGGGCATGACGCCGATGGAGTATCGCATCAAATATCATCAGGACGAAAAGAAATAATCCTACACCTATTATATAATAATACACGAAAATTAATTTATGGCTCTTATTAAACAGGATATCGAAACACTTTTGAATTTAAAATTAGTTGAGGCTGATGCCATTCGCGAGCGCAAGTTCCATGTATGTGTTGATGCAGTTAACTCTGACGATTGCATTGTTTTGGCAGAGTTGTTCCGCGCTCTTAACGTTGATTTTCTGATGCTGCAGAACGATAAGTATGGCATTTTGAATCGTACTAAAAAGGATGGGTTCGACCTTGGTTTGGTGGTTGATACTCAAACCTGCAGTTTGTCGATTATTTGCGAAGATGGCACTATGTTTGGTCAGGACTATACGCTGGTTGCTGTGGCCGACTACGTGCTTGGCCGTACTCCAGGTCATACTGTTAGCAGTCTTAATTGCACGCGGGCATTGCACGATATAACACTGAAACATGGTGGCATCCACTACACATCAGCCGTAGGTCAGACCAGCGTTGTGGAAAAGATAAAAGAGGTGGGCGCTGTAATTGGCGGCGAGGATAATGGTGGCATCATCTATCCCGAGTACAGTTACGAAAGCAGTGTACTGGTGGGCATTGTGCTTTTTCTCAGCAGCCTGGCTCAAAAGCAATGCACGGTTAGTCAGCTGCGTAGTACCCTACCCAACTATCACATCGTAAAAAATCATATCGACCTTGCACCCAGTATTGATGTAGAATCAGTACTTAAGAGAGTTGAGAATCGGTTTGTACACGACGATAGCGCACAGATAAGCGATGTTGACGGACTAAAGATTGACTTCCCTGATCGTTGGGTATATCTTCACAAGTCGGCTGCCACGCCTGCTATTAGCGTATATAGTGAAGCCAAGAGCTTTGAGAATGCTGATAATCTGGCCAACCAACTGCTGCTGTTTATCTACAATCTGCAGAAGGATATTCTGTTAATCCGTAAAATACATATATGACATAAAAAATTTAAGGGGTATTCTCACGAATACCCCAGAAATAGACTAACCAATTACTAACTAAAAACAAATATGAATTCTTACTTTATTATTCCACGGTTTTTGATCGTGGCATTGAGAATGGCCATGTACTTACTCATCTGTTCATCGTTAAGTACGTAGCTCATATGCTTCACATCAGTTTCGATAGCGCGCTTAACCATAATCTCTCGCTCGCTACTGCTGTACTGTGTAGCATAACTCATCTCAGTATTAAACATGTTGTAGATGTTCTCTACAGCCTCTTTCTGATCGTTGGTCAGATTAAGAGCGTCTGAGAGTCTGTTGACATTGATGTTCAAATCATAAGCAGCAACGTTTGTTGACTCGGGAGCTGCTGCCTCATTTTTTGCAAAAGCTGTAGTGATGCACAGCAAAGCAATCATTGTCAAAAATATCTTTTTCATCTTTTTACCCTTTCTTTTCTTTACTCGGAACGGCTATTGTTACCGCCCTACTTTAATAATGTTATCCTAAATCGTAGCCCTTTTGGCTTACGCCGCTTTCCCGTTTGATGGGAAATGCTCAAATATCCTTTATGTCTTTCGACGATGCAAAGGTACGACGATTTTCGATAGTTTGAGCATACTTTGTGTGTTTTGTGTGCGAACACAGCCCTTTTATTGATGAAAATCAAAACAATGCATGTTTGAATCTTCTTAAAACCATACATATTTAAAATATTATTTTGTACCTTTGCAGCCGCAATATTGCAAAACAACTGAAAAAAGAATGTTTTTCCCTACCCACTCGTCTTTATGCGGTGGAAGCTTTTAGATTATGGTTTATTGTATTTCAAAGAAAATGGATGTGGCCGGTAGCCACAAATTAACGCTGCCTTACGACAGCAAGTGTAGTAGTTTACACGGTCATAATTGGACCATTACAGTTTTTCTGGCCTCTACCGAGACTAACGAAAGTGGTATGGTAGCCGATTATGGACACATCAAGAAAGCCATTCACGGCTATCTGGATCACGGCAATCTTAATGAACTGTTACCTTTCAACCCCACAGCCGAGAATATTGCTGCCTGGGTAGTAAAGCAGTTCCCTATGTGCTATAAGGCCATCGTCGAGGAGTCGTTTGGAAACGTAGCTCAGGCTTACGACAATCAGTTCCCCATCGATGCCAAATTCTTGCTGTAATGTATAGAATTAACGAAATCTTTTATTCGCTGCAGGGCGAAGGTCATCATACGGGCCGTCCTGCGGTGTTTGTGCGTTTTAGCGGTTGCAATCTGAAGTGTCCTTTTTGCGATACCGACTTCAGTGCCGCCACACCTATGTCGGCCGACGATATTATTCTGGCCATCAGTCGTTGGCAGGCGTGTGGTTTTGTGGTGATTACTGGTGGCGAACCATCGTTGCAGATAGATGAGGCTTTGGTAGAACGCCTGCACCAGGCTGGTTATTATGTGGCCATCGAGACCAATGGTACCCATGCCCTACCCGCTGCTATCGATTGGGTAACGTGGTCGCCTAAGGATCAGTTTGCACCTAATGTCCCTGCGTTGGCATTAACCCGCATCAACGAGGTGAAGGTGGTGTTTGATGGCGAGCACGATCCTGAGCGTTATGTAAGTTTGGCCGGCGATGCCTATCTGTGTCTACAGCCTTGCGATACTGGCGATACAGCGCGCAACCAGCAGATTTCCCAACAATGTATTGATTATATTCTGCAGCACCCGCATTGGCACTTGTCGCTGCAAATGCATAAACTGCTGAATATTCAGTGAAACCACAAAAAATACGGATTAAACGAAAAAAAAAGGCGTAAAATTTGCAGGTACCAAATAAAAATGTTACTTTTGCACCCGCTAAAGGAGACCTGCCGATATGGCTCAGTTGGTAGAGCAACGCATTCGTAATGCGTGGGTCGCCGGTTCGAGTCCGGCTATCGGCTCTCCTCAGCAAATCAGAGATCTTATTCAGCGTTGCGGAATTAGCACATCGGTAGTGCACGGGCTTCCCAAGCCTGGGAGGCGGGTTCGATTCCCGTATTCCGCTCATAGATGTAGAGGGCATTGAGCCCTCTACTATTTTTTATCTCAAGCGCAGACCATCACCCACACGAATCTGGTAGTCGGGCGTCAGATGGTTCATCTTATACAGATTCTTCAGACGGATACCGTATTTCTGGGCGATAGTGTACATCGACTCGCCATCGCGCACGTAGTGCAGTCGGCCCTTGTAATCCTTTGGTGCCTTGCGCTGTTTCTTCTTCAACCAGATAATCTCGCCCTCTTCCAACTTGTCCTTGCGATGACGCTCGTTGTATTTGGCTATCTTGCGGTAGCTGATGCCAACCTCTTCGCCTATCGACTTGAAGGTATCGCCGCGACGGGCAATCATATAATAGTTTTTATTAAATATCTTGATGGAGTGCAGCGAAGCACCGCCCACCTCCTGATCCTTGGTGCGCTGAGCCATAAAGTGATCGTAGCCCTTGGCACTGTCGTACTGGTAGAGCTTATACATCTGTATAATCTCAATCAGCTTCTCGGCATAAATGGGATTGGTGGCATAACCGGCAGCCTTCAGTCCGCGAGCCCAACCCTTGTAATCGGTGGTTTTCAGATTAAACAGCGAACGGTAACGCTGGTTGGCTGCCAGGAATTTCGAGTGGTCTTCGTACGACTCGTAGGCATTGCTATACACACGGAAACAGTCGTTACGCGCATCATCGTCGTGATACGTACGTGGACCCGTCCAACCGTTATTGCACTTAATACCAAAGTGGTTGTTACTGGTGCGGGTGAGCTCACTTCTACCAGCACCGCTCTCCAACAACCCCTGCGCCAAAGTAATAGATGCAGGTATGCGATAACGCTGCATCTGCTCGATGGCAATGTCCTTATATTGATCTACATATTGTTGATAGGCTTGATTCCATCTGATCTGCGAAAACGCCGAAACCGACAGGAAAAAAGCTATGAATACTATAAATTTTCTCATATTATGCATATTATTTGTGCAAAAGTAATGATTTCTCTCGAATTATTTGTATTTTTGCAGAAAAATATAGGATTTTTATGAGAGAACTGGAGCTAAAGTCGGTAATTAAAGTGTACGCCATGGAAGAACTGAGTGCTGAAGAACGCCACTTGGTAGAGCTGGCTATCGAGGCTACAAGCCGCAGCTATGCCCCCTACTCTAAGTTTTGTGTAGGTGCAGCAGTACGTTTGGATAATGGTGTTGAAATTATAGGTTGCAATCAGGAGAATGCAGCTTATCCATCAGGCTTATGCGCCGAGCGTACCGCCTTGTTTGCAGCCGGTGCTCAGTATCCCGATCAGCCCGTACGTATGCTGGCTATTGCCGCTCGTGGTACTCATGGCGATCTGGAAGAAGAACCCGTTGGTCCTTGTGGCTCATGTCGTCAGGTCATCATCGAATCTGAGACCCGTGCCAAAGCCCCCATACGCATTCTGCTGTACGGAAAAAAGTACGTATATGTGATTGATGGCATAAAAGAGCTGATGCCGCTCACTTTCTCTGAATTTTAACGATAACATCCCAATCCCGCCGCCGTCGATAAAACATCGAGGTGGAAATCGTAGTCAAGGTTGTCTTCATCAATCTTGATGAAATGGGCTTTTCCTTGAATCTCGTCATCGGGTGATTCCCAGATAATATCGTTGAAATGGGCTGTATCGTCAATCTTGGGTGTTCGTAGCAAGCTGTGGGTGAACGTATAGTTAAACGCTGCGCCATCTTTGGCCTGTTCGCCTATCAGTACATCATCGTCGTAACCTGTGATGATGGTGCCTTCGCACATCATATTATATAAAGGTGATGTTTGGTTGGTAAAACGCAAGGCTGCTCCACGCCCACCTGTAAAGGGATAGAATTGCGCCAGGGTGCAATACACTATTTCTACCATTCCACCGTTAATATTCACGCAGTCGCCCATCGCATTCGTCAGCTGACAGTTCTCCAAGCGCACGTGCGCATTAGTTAACTTTATGCCGTCGCCCTGACAATTATGTACCACACATTGCTGCATTTTAAGGCGATAATGCGTGCTGTCGATGGCTGAAGAATCACAAATCAAACCTTGATTAGAATTACGTATCTGTGTGGTGTTCAATACGTTATTGTTTGATATGTTGTAGAATCTGATACCCTTCCACTGTCCAGGTACCCGATCGTATGGTAGATACGAGAACATACGATCCAGACGGTCGCCACGCATGGTACAGTTGTCGGTATGCAGTGTTCCGTATACCTCCATACCGGCGTCGGCGTGGAAGTAAAGTGTGGTGTTACGGATGGTGAGGTGTGCTCCTTCCTTTACGATGAAATCGCCGTAAATCACCAAGGGCTTATCTGATTCTATCACCGAGTCGCGCTCAATCACAGGCTGCTCGCACTTGATGGCATCCCAAGCCCATGCCTTCAAACAAACGCTCTGTTCGGTACCGCTCTCCATTAAAAACACCAATTCATCGGTAATCTCTTTGGGTGCAGTCTGATAGGTTTCATACGGCGTTATCTCTACAACCACCAGAACGCTGTCGTTCTTACGAATCTCTACATCGTTGGTTTGCGAACCATTATTGTTGTCCAGATACATGCCATCCACATTTACGCGAAAGCCGGTCTGGTTGCCGCGTTTCAAGCGTACGCTTTGCAGTTTTACGCCATTGTCATTGCGGTTGTTTACCCAGAAGGTATAGGTAGAAGATGCCGTACGACTGAATACGGTATCCAGTTTGATAGTGTCCGAAGGAAAATCGAGGCGCAAACCTGTACTGGTCGAGAACGAGTTGTCATCGGCGCAGGCCACAAAGCCTAATATCAGTGATATAAAAAAGAAAATCCGTTTCATCTTAATGATAAAACGGATTATTCTTTAATTTATTGTGTAGATTACTTGCCAAAATAGCGTTTTAGCAATCCAGCAAAGCCTGCACCATGACGGGCCTCGTCCTTAGCCATTTCGTGAACGGTGTCGTGGATAGCATCGAATCCGGCAGCCTTAGCGTTCTTGGCAATACGGAACTTATCCTCGCAAGCACCAGCCTCGGCAGCAGCGCGCTTCTCCAGATTGGTCTTGGTGTCCCATACGCACTCGCCCAGCAGCTCAGCAAAACGTGAAGCGTGATCAGCCTCCTCGAAAGCATAACGCTTAAATGCCTCTGCAATCTCAGGATAACCCTCGCGGTCGGCCTGACGAGCCATAGCCAGATACATACCTACTTCGCCGCACTCCCCGTTAAAGTGTGCACGCAGATCGTTAATCATCTCTTCTGATACCCCCTCGGGCTTACCATCGCCAATACGATGAACGGTAGCATAAGTTACGTCGCCATCGTCCTTCAGCTCAGAGAACTTAGAGGCAGGAGCCTTACAGATTGGACACTTCTCGGGAGGATTCTCGCCTTCGTAGATGTAACCACAAACAGCACAGATAAATTTCTTTTTCATAATTGTAATTTGTTTAGTTATTAATACATGATATTATGTTAGTACAATATTCTTCTGCTGCAAATATACGCATAAAAAATAAATCCCGCAAGTATTTTGCAGGATTTATTTTAAAATGTTGCGCAATTATGTTATTTCTTACGATATTTACTCAGTATGGGAACCTCTTGGCAGAGTGCATCGGCCAGCAGATTGGCTACCACTCTGGCGCCATATATATTATAATGTGTATTGTCCTGCTTGCCCTTTGGCTCCGATGGCTCTTCGCCGGGGCGATACCACATGTGCAGCTTCTTCGACGCCTCGGTTCCCAAACCCTGCTCCAGGTTGTGGGTAATGGTGTTGGCATCTACAAAGTGGCAGTTCATGCGGGTGGCCACATCCTTTGGTGCCACACGATACAGGCCGTGGGTATCGTAAAGCGTGTCGCCCTCAATCATTTTTACGCCATCCTTAAAGGTTGATGTGCGCAGCTTCTCGTCGTCGTCGTTCTGAGGTGCTACCACAAAAAAGTTGCGGCGCACCACCGGGTTCATCAGTACGGGTATGCCGCCACGCTCGCGGGTTTCGCGTACGTATTTGGCCAGATTGTAGTCGAACGTAGAACCTGGATCGGTATGGCGGTCGGCTTTGGGCTTCTCGTCGTTATGACCGAACTGGATAATCACATAGTCGCCTGGTTTGATACGCTCCAGAACCTTGTCCCAGCGACCTTCGTCGATGAAACTCTTCGAACTGCGACCGTTCACAGCGTGGTTGTCTACCACAATGTAATCGGCATCAAAGCACTCCTGCAGCATCATGGCCCACCCGCGCTCCTGCTTACCACCAGTTGTATCCTTGTTGGCAGCTGTCGAGTCGCCAATCACAAAAATGGTGGTATGCTTGTCGGGAGTCATCGCCGTAAAGAGCAACAATCCGCCCCAAAAGAATAAAAAGGTAAGTTTCTTCATTGTTTTAATTGTTTTAGTAGAAATCCCCCTCCAACATGCGGAGGGGGATTGGATAGTTATATCAACGATTATGCAAGAATCGTTTTGATGATTTCGTCGATGGTGATCAGACTCTGCTCACCAGTTTCCATATTCTTCAGTGTCAGCTTGCCGGCAGCCATCTCGTTCTCACCAGCAAGTGCTACAAATGGAATCTGCTTAGCGTTAGCATACGACATCTGCTTCTTCATCTTGGTCGAATCGGGGAATATCTCTGTGCGGATGCCAGCCTCGCGAGCCTTAGCAACTGATGGCAGACAGTAAGCTGTCTCCTTATCGCCAAAGTTGATAAACAGCAGCTGGGTGCCGTTGGTAGCATCCTTTGGATAGCAGTCGAGTGCGTTCAACACGTCGAAGATACGGTCTACACCAAAGCTGATACCTACACCCGAGATACCAGGCATACCGAAGATACCAGTCAGGTTGTCGTAACGACCACCACCAGTAATCGAACCAATCTGTACGTCGAGTGCCTTAACCTCGAAGATGGCACCTGTGTAGTAGTTCAAACCACGAGCCAGAGTCAGGTCGAGCTGAATCTCGTTCTTCAGTCCGAGAGTCTTCAGTGTGTCGAGAATAAAGCGTGTTTCCTCAACGCCCTTCAGTCCAGTCTCGCTGGTAGCCAGCACCTCGGCGATGGTGTTCAGCTTCTCGTCGTTGGTGCCCTCGAGCGAGATGATAGGCTGCAGCTTCTCAATCTGCTCGTCACTCAGGCCGTCCTCGCGCAGTTCCTGGTTCACGTTGTCGAGTCCGATCTTATCCAGCTTGTCGATAGCAACGGTGATATCTACAATCTTCTCGGCAGCACCGATTACCTCGGCGATACCAGTCAGTATCTTGCGGTTGTTGATCTTGATCTGAACACGTACGCCAAAACGGCTGAATACGGTATCTACAATCTGCATCAGCTCCACCTCGTTCAGCAACGAGTCGGAACCTACGATGTCGCCATCAAACTGCCAGAACTCACGGTAGCGACCCTTCTGTGGGCGGTCGGCGCGCCAAACGGGCTGCATCTGGTAGCGCTTAAAAGGCAACTGCAGTTCTTCGCGATGCATCACCACGTAGCGGGCAAAAGGTACGGTAAGGTCGTAACGCAAACCCTTTTCGCAGAGTTTGGCTGCCAGTCGCAGCGAGTTACGCTCAGCCAGTTCCTCGGGTGTAACCTTCGAGAGGTAGTCGCCCGAGTTCAGCACCTTAAACAGCAGTTTGTCGCCCTCTTCGCCGTATTTACCCATCAGTGTGCCGAGGGTTTCCATAGCGGGGGTCTCTATCTGCTGAAAGCCGTAGAGCTGATACACCTGTTTGATGGTATCAAAAATATAATTGCGCTTCGCCATCTCCATTGGCGAGAAATCGCGCGTTCCTTTAGGAATACTTGGTTTCTGTGCCATTTATTACTTTCTTACAATTGTTTGATCGCGGTCGGGGCCGATAGAGATAATCTTGATAGGAGTCTCTAACTGGGCCTCGAGGAATTTGATGTAATCGTTGAACTCTTTGGGGAACTGATCCTCGCTGGTAAACTTGGTCATGTCGGTCTTCCAGCCTGGCAGCTCCTGATATACGGGCTCGATACCATCCTCGATGTTGTATGGGAAGTAATCGATCTCCTGTCCGTTCTGCTTGTAAGCCACGCAAGCCTTGATGGTGTCGAAACCATCCAGCACGTCGCTCTTCATCATAATCAGCTGGGTAACACCGTTCACCATGATAGAGTACTTCAGGGCTACCAGGTCGATCCAACCGCAACGACGCTCACGACCGGTAACAGCACCGTACTCATGACCCAGGTCGCGAATCTTCTTACCTGTCTCGTCGAACAGCTCTGTGGGGAATGGACCAGCACCTACACGTGTGCAGTAAGCCTTCATGATACCGTAAACGTCGCCAATCTTGTTGGGACCGATACCCAGACCAGTGCAAGCACCAGCGCAGATGGTGTTAGATGATGTAACGAAAGGATACGAACCAAAGTCGACGTCGAGCATAGTACCCTGAGCACCCTCACACAGCACGCTCTTACCGCTCTTCAGCAGGTTGTTCAGCTCGTGCTCTGAATCTACGATGGGGAACTGGCGCAGGTACTCGATACCCTCCAGCCACTTCTTCTCAACCTCGGTGATGTCGTACTCAAAGTTGAGCGACTTCAGGATAGCCTCGTGGCGGGCCTTTGCCTTAGCGTACTTCTCCTCGAAGTTCTCAAGGATATCACCAACGCGCAAACCTGTGCGGCTTACCTTGTCGGTATAAGTAGGACCGATACCCTTACCGGTAGTACCTACCTTATCCTTACCCTTCTGAGCCTCGTATGCAGCATCCAGCACACGGTGGGTAGGCATGATAAGATGGGCTTTCTTTGAGATGTGCAGACGGCTACGCAGCTCGTGTCCGCTTGCCTCGAGTGCCTTGGCCTCTTCCATAAACAAGTCTGGAGCCAGCACTACACCATTACCGATAATGTTTACCTTGTCGCCCTGGAAAATACCTGAAGGGATTGAGCGAAGCACATACTTCTGACCCTCAAACTCCAGTGTATGACCAGCGTTAGGACCACCCTGAAAACGGGCAACCACATCGTACTTAGGGGTCAGCACGTCGACCACCTTACCTTTTCCTTCGTCGCCCCACTGCAAGCCCAGCAGGACATCAACTTTACCTTTGTTCATTTTTCAGTTTTATTCTTGTTGTTACTCTTTTTTGTCGTGGTTGTTGTCTTCTTGCGCTTTGTCATCTTAGTCTGACAGGTACTGCACACGCCGTAAACATACAGCGTAAAGCCGTCTTTTCTGAATCGTTTCAGATGCATATTCTCCACAGCAGCTTTGATCTCAGGCGATTTAACCTCAGTAACCTTACCGCACATGGTGCAAATCTGATGACAATGACTTTGGTTATCATAGCAGGCCTCGTATTTGGTCGTACCTTGAAAACGGTGCCTAACTACCAGTCGGAGCGACATAAACAGATTCAGCGTATTATATAAGGTAGCCCTGCTAACGGGGAAATCCATCTCCTGTGCCAGTCGGGCTTTCAGGTCGTCGAGTGTAAAGTGCCCGTTGATGCTGTAGATGGCTCTGAGGATGGTGTATCGCTCAGGTGTCTTGCGATGATTGTTCATCTCAAGATAGTTGTCCAAAAGCCTTTCTACGGCCACAATTACACTTTCTTTCATCTGAATCTATCAAGAAAACCGCACAAAGGTACGCATTTTCGGGCAGATAAAAGAAACTTTATTTAAAAAAATTCTAAATTAGCCCTTTTTAATGCACTTTTTGCAAGACGTTCGTATACTAATCCAATTTCTGCAAATCTAATCATGGCATTCATGGCTGCTTTCTTCACCATCAAGCTGTCGCCTTCGAGGGCAGCCAATGCCTGATCGATAAACTCGTTGATGCCACGCTCGTTAGGCTCCTGTTTATTCATAAACAGACGCGACAGAATATGGAATCCGCATAGCTGATACAGCTCCTTATCCGATGCCATCCAGGTGTAAGCCTTGTCGGCAGCATAAGGCAGATACTGATATAAATTAAATGAAGCTTGCTCTGCAATCTCCTGACTATCAGTTTGTTCCATCCAAATATCTACTACTTCTGGCAGCATCTTGTCGGCGGGCATCAGCATGGTGGCCAATATCTTGCATTCGCGCACGTTTTCCTTCCACAACGCAATCGCTAAGTCGTAGTTCTGTCCGATTTCATCGGCCTTAGCCTTCAATCGTGGCAAGGTGGCACCCCAGTTCAGTTTGTAGTTGGCGCCTTTATTGCGCATAGAAGCAGCAACCATTCCGTCCATCATCTGGCGGAATGATTGCTTAATCTCTTTTATCTGTTGGTTTAAATCCATTAATCTTAAAGTATAATGTTTAATCTTTAATGTTTAATGTTTCATCAAATCAGTGTTCCGTACTCCGCGCTGTAGCGCAGCATCTGGTGGGCATAACTTTCGCTGTAGCTTACAGTAATGTCGCTTATTTCGCCGTTTTCATCGTAAACGGGCATCAGCTGCGGATTGATAAAGCCCTTGTAAGGTGCCAGGTTCAGCTTCTTGTATCTGTCTAATACTTCAGCGTGCAGCTCGGCATCTACCTTTACGGCATAACGCTCCACCAGATCGCGGGCAGCCTCGTAGTCACCCTCGCTCTTAATACGCTGAATCTCAGCCAGCAAGCGGGCAATCAGCGAGCGCAGTTCGGCATAATCGCTGATTTCAACGTAGGTTTTACCCTCGCGCTTCACCAGCTTGATTACGTCGCCGTTCTCGTAGCACCAGTGGGCTATCAGTGCGCGGTTACGCATGTGCGCCTCCTCCAGCTGGTTGCCTGGGGTAATACGTATCAGCTGTGTCATCAAGCCGTTCATCATATACGTATAATACTGCGATTTGTACGCCTCTTCGTCGGGTACCAAGCCTAACTCTACCAGCTTCTTGTCGGCTATATAGTACAGTCCGAACAGGTCGGCTCTCGCCTCCTCTATCGTGCTGCTGTAAGCCTTCAGCGCATCGGGATCAACGCCAGGCAACAACTGTCCGCTACCATGACCCAGGCACTCGTGCAGGTCGGTATGCAGGTCGTCGCACACGTCGCCGTATTTCTCAATCAGGCGCAGCGTCTCTTCGTCGCTTACAAACTCCTCCTTGAAACCGCTGCCCTTCGAAGCCTTGTTATACGCATCGGTAATATTGCTGATGGTAATGCTCTTACTGCCGTAAGCAGCACGAATCCAGTCGGCGTTTGGCAGGTTAATGCCGATGGCCGTAGCGGGATATTCGTCGCCACCCAGCATAGCGGCACAAATCACGTTGGCCGACACACCTTTTACTACAGGCTTGCGGAAACGCGCATCTACAGGCGAGTGATCCTCGAACCACTGGGCGTTCTGGCTGATGGTCTGTGTGCGATGAGTGGCCTCTTCGTCGATAT
>JAEEGG010009012.1_pt1 | contig 22484 bp, 28 predicted proteins | sample 9134161 | NCBI WGS metagenome assembly JAEEGG01 (sample SAMN16246543, study PRJNA631951) | gut metagenome | biome: gut microbiome; feature: rumen; material: CR-attached | host: Bos | place: Iran: Karaj | collected 2018-10
ACGAAGAAACAGGATACAGCTATTTCGGCGCAAGATATTATAACTCAAGTTATTCTATCTGGATGAGTGTTGACCCGATGAGTGACAAGTATCCATCCTTGTCTCCGTATGCGTATTGTGGGAATAATCCAGTGAAGTTGGTGGACCCGAATGGGAGAGAAATTTGGATTTTGGGCGAGGATGGGCAAAAGTATCAATATAAGAACCGTGCTTTAGTCGATAGACATGGGATTGAAGTCACTCCCGCAGCGGGATCATACGAAGCAACAGTCCTTAGTGATTTAAAAGTTCTTGCAAATTCTAAAGATGAAAGAATAAAAAGTCGGTTGACTCATCTTGAAACCAGCAATCATAAGCATGTGATCCAGGATTCTAAATCACTTAGCCCTAATATGAATGCTTGTCTGTACAATAATAAAGAACAAGCTTCTACTCATGGAGTCGGCTGCGGGTCTACTATTTTTTTCAATGACAACAATAAATACGCATACCCTGACGGAGCAGATTCATATTCACCAGCTGCATTAGCACATGAATTAATTGGACATGCATATGATAATGATTGTGGTAACAGAACAGATGCGGTTTCGGAACAAAATTCCATACCATTGATAGAAATCTCATCTATTAATATTCAGAATATTATATTAAAGGAACATAAACTTAATGAAAGAACTCAATATGGATTTGATAATGGAAGACGTTGGGTAGATATCCCCAAAGATTTACTAAATACCTTTTTTACTCCGAACCGCAAACAATAATCACAATGAATAAGACGCTTAAATTAGTGATCATTCTTTTGATAATAGCTATATCCCAATTTTATTGCTATTCTCAAGACAGTCTTTGGGCTCAAACCATCGAAAAACAGGACGAATTAGGGATAAACAATCTAATTCAGATAGGATTGGAGAATGAAATTGATGGAATAAACGCCTTGTTTCCTATTTGGATAAAAGGGAAAAATGACAAATCCTTTGTTATTGTCAGTGAAAAGACATTACACCTCTTATATAATAGAAAATTCAACCAGCATTATTACATGGCATCTGACGCTTGCGTCCAGTTCTGCAAACAATTATTTCAGGATTCAATAACCACAAGAGATCTGTCCATGATTTTTCCGCCCCCTATAGAAGATTATGTAATTACTCCCACAGATAGTATATTTCTTTACCCAGATTCGCTGAAGAAAGAATTTGTTCTAAAGGTCTTTTCAAGCACCGGTGAATTAAACCCCAGCTATAACACAGAAACATCAATACTTAAACTTTTTCACTTCGGCTATTTGCTAGTTTATTGCGAAGGGACTCGTCCTCCTGTTATAAGTTTGTATCCGAAAGAATTTATCACAACTTTCTATGAAAAAAATTCTGAGCACAAAGAATGAGACATTTACATAGGAGTGTGAAGTTAATAGATTTATATGCCCTGAATATCCATATTATTTTTATAAAATATGTGAATCAGACACGTGGAAAAGCATTGCAAATAAGTTAAAATGTACAGTGGAAGAATTGCAAAACATTAAGGGTAAACATCAGAAGGATCTTCCTGCTGTGGGAACAGAGTTGTTGTTCTTATATAACATAATTGGAGATGAAAGAATGAAGGTTGAAAAAAATAGTGTTACCGTACTCTACAAATTATAAATAATGTGATAAAGTGTCATTTTCATTAAAAACCGAACCAAAATGCAGAACACTTTATTCAATCCCGCCAACAACGTGCGCTACACCTACGGCACCGCCGCCGACAGCGGCAACTGCATCGGGAAGGTGAGGATGGTGGAGGACGCCTCGGGCTTCAAGACCTTCTCGTACGGCAAGATGGGCGAAGTGGTGGAAGAGAATCATACCTTTGTGCTCCCCGGCGAGCAGAGCCCCTACACCTTCAGGATGAAATACGCCTACGACAGCTGGAACAGGCTACAGTCGATGACCTACCCCGACGGTGAGGAGGTGGAATACAGCTACGACCAGGGCGGCATGCTGACCAAGATTACCGGCTGGTTCGAGGAGGAGGCCACCAACCTGCCCGTCCATCCCCAAAACAGGGGCTGGGGCGAGGGTATAGTGATTGACGACCCTGACCCCTCCGTACCGATTACCACCTACAGGTACGACTATCCGTACGTGGACAGCATCGCCTACGACCGCTTCGGCCTGAAGACCATGCAGTTGAACGGCAACGGCACGCGCAGCACCTACCGCTACGACATCCTGCAGCGCATGGACGGCCTCGGATGCACGTATCCTAATGGAAGCATCATGCAGAGCCTGAGCTACCGATACGATGCCGTGGGCAACATCACCCGCATGGACAATGCCGCCACTGTCCCCATCATCTTCCCCTACTCGTTCAATATAAGCACTACCAGCAGTTGGAGCTACAGGTATGACTCCCTCTACAGGATGACGGGCGCCACTTTGAGTTTCTATCCTTTGGACCTGTTAAAAGCATCTGTGCAAATGACCTACCATGCCGACGGCCGCATCGCCAGCAAGTCACAGGACTACAGAACGTTTATTCAAGGAGAGCCTAACTTCCACAACGACAACTGGAACTACGTTTACGGCGAGGGGCAGCCCCACGCGCCCGTGAGCATCGGCGGGCAGACTCTTACGTGGGACGCCAACGGGAACCTGCTGACGGACAACGGCGCCGTGCTCGGCTGGGACGAGGAGAACCGGCTGACGAGCTACAGCAAAGGCAACACAAGGGCCTTCTACCGGTACGACGCCCAAGGCGAACGCTTCTACAAGAACACGGGCGACACGACGGCCTACGGCAATCCCACCCTCTACGCCTCGCCCTACCTTGTGGCCACCAAGCATGGTTACACCAAACACTATTACGCTGAGAACGAGCGTCTTCTCTGTAAGATAGGCGACGGCACCATCGAAGGCATCGACCTGCACGTGGTAGATACGGCCACGCTTGCAAGGAAGCAGACGGCGGTGAACCAAACAGCACCTAACGACCAGTACACCAGTTTATTGTCAAATTTGGCAACTCTGGACGGCACGCAGGGAAAGCACCCCGAACTCTACTGGCAGCACAGCGACCACCTCGGCAGCGCCTCTTGGATAACCGATACCGCTGGCCGTGCCATCCAGCACCTGCAATACATGCCTTGGGGAGAACCCCTCTTAGACTACAGAAATCCATCATCTTCCTATAGTGCGCGCTATACCTTCTCCGGAAAGGAACGCGACGAAGAATCTGGCTTTAGCTATTTCGGTGCAAGATATTATAATTCAGCATATTCCATTTGGCTCTCTGTTGACCCGATGTGTGACAAGTATCCGAGCCTGAGTCCATATGTGTATTGCGGGAATAATCCTGTGAAGTGCGTGGACCCGAGTGGGGAAGAAATATACGAATTTGATGAAAATGGGCAATATTTAGGGGTGAGTGGTGAGAAAGGTAGTGTAGACCAAATCGTAATAAAAAAAGCTGATGGTAGTACTTCTTCAAGTAAGGAATATAGTCATGGCACGATAATAAGTTGTACTGCTTACGATAAAGACAATCCATATACCGATAGATATCAAAATGCTTTCATGTTGGATATCGAAAACGAGGATGCGGCTCTGGATTTGTTAAGTTTTGTAGCGGATAACGGTAACGTAGAGTGGCAAGTAGCATCGGGGGAAGATGAGCAAAATAATTGTTCAGTGGTGTTAGGAACGCTAATGGATGTTGGTCATGTTGATTCTAAAACATATCTGACAAAATCAAAAGGGTGTACAAATTTATCATTAGTTGCTCATAATCATCCTGGAGATGACTTCATGTCAACGTTAGTATCAGAGGCGGATGTGACAAATGCAGGCAGAAGACCTGAAACTACTTTTATCCTATACACAAAGCTATTGGGTTTTCAGAGATATGATAAAAATGGCAATCAAAATGGGCAATATATCGCTAAAAACGGAAAGATAGTAAATACTAATAAACAATGAAACATTACATTATATTTTTAACTTGCATTGTAATTTTTATAACTAACGTTATGTCTCAAGACAATGATACATTACTTTTTAAATATCAACGTTATGATAATAAATGTGATACTGTTATTTTAGATGAAGTAATTCCAACGACAAAAAAATTCTATAATATACTTGATTCTTATATTAGTGATTTCAACAAATTTGAGGAATATAAAAACAGCAACGTCATATTGACAAAAATAGATGCTGGAAGTCTTACATTTGTTGATTTTCACCTAGTTACTTCCTTTATAGAATATGAGTTATGGAGTCCCAAACATTTATTGTATGGTTGTTTTTTTTATAAAGACAAATTGGTCATTGTATACGAATGGAGAGAAATTTCGACATCAACAGCATTGCTATTTCGATATACAGGAAAAAAGTATCAATTTATTTATAACCCTGAAGAACCTGTTGAAGATGAAACTATTTATCATGGGAAATGCTGGGTTTTTAGATATATGAATGGGAAGTTCCATCGATTAAAATATAGTAGTAATACGCAACGTTACCAATAAAAATAATGAATTAGTATCATTAGTGTCCCATTAAAAATTTGATTATAAATCAACTAAAGAAGGTCAACCGAACCTGATTAGTTCTTTGACATTTTGAAATTTTGTTTTGTTGAGGAAGTTACGTAATGGTGTCTTGTCTGAAAGAAAAAAGACCCCGTTGGGCTCGGAGAAAAAACACAGTAATAATGAATTGGTAAGTAATTATATCAAAAATAATGTATTCTTTCATTGAAAATTTAGAACGTACGCGTTGCAACTTTTCAACGAGTATATTAGATAGCAAGAGACACTCATTCACAGAAAATCATCGGCTACAGGTGAAAGTCATCGCTGGAATCCGTATCGAGCAAAAATATGCCAAATACCAGAATCCGATTAATCCCAACTATGATTATGTAATTTTTTGGTGTATAGCATGGTAAAAGATGCAAAGAGGAATGGTATAATGAGAGCACAAAAGCCTCCTAAAACAAAAAAACCTTTGCAACCCTCAATGAGAGGTGCAAAGGTGTAAGTGTCACAACAAGTGCTGTGTTATGGGATAACTATTTCTTACCTTTATCCTTTTGTCCGGCGTGACCGCGGAAGATACGGGTGGGAGCAAATTCGCCCAATTTATGACCTACCATATTTTCGGTAACGTAAACGGGGATGAACTTGTTGCCGTTATGAACTGCGATCGTCAGGCCTACGAAATCGGGAGAAATCATGGAAGCACGCGACCAGGTTTTGATAGTGGTTTTCTTACCTGACTGTTGAGCTTCGATCACTCTCTGTTCCAGTTTGTAGTGGATATATGGACCTTTTTTTAATGAACGACTCATATTACTCTAACTTTAAAATTATTTCTTTCTTCTTTCGATAATGTATTGACTCGAATTCTTCTTGTTGCTGCGAGTCTTATAACCCTTAGCTGGCAAGCCTTTTCTTGAGCGCGGATGTCCGCCGGAAGCACGACCTTCACCACCGCCCATCGGGTGATCAACAGGGTTCATAACAACACCACGGTTTCTGGGACGACGGCCCAACCAGCGGCTTCTACCGGCTTTACCGGAAACCTCGAGGCTATGGTCGATGTTGGAAACCATACCAATGGTGGCGCGGCAAGCGCACAGAATCATACGGGTTTCGCCCGACGGCATCTTCACGGTGGCGTACTTGCCATCACGCGACATCAATTGTGCGTAGGCACCGGCACCACGAGCGATCTTGGCACCCTGGCCAGGACGCAGCTCGATGTTGTGAATAATGGAGCCGAAGGGGATTTCACCCAGCGTAAGACAGTTGCCCAAATCCGGAGAAACGCCGTTTCCGGAGATGATCTGCTGACCGACTTTCAAACCGTGAGGAGCCAAGATATAGCTCTTCTCGCCGTCGGCGTAGAACAACAAAGCGATACGGGCCGATCTGTTGGGATCGTACTCGATAGTCTTCACTGTTGCAGGAACACCGTCTTTGTTTCTTTTAAAATCAATAAAACGATACATCTTCTTATGACCGCCTCCGCGATACCGTATCGTCATCTTACCACGATTGTTTCGTCCGCCGCTCGAGGGTTTCGAGCACAATAAACTCTTTTCAGGTTTACTTGTGGTAATGTCGTCAAATGCGCTAATAACTTTGAAGCGCTGACCTGGCGTTGTAGGTTTGTACTTTTTTAATGCCATTGTTAAATATTGCTATAAATGTCGATTTTTTCGTCTTTACTTACGAATACCATAGCTTTCTTCACGGTATTCTTCTTACCTTCGATAAGACCGCCCTTGGTGTAACGGGAAGTAGCCTTACCGCGTTGAACCAAAGTGTTAATCTTTAACACCTTCACGCCGTAAGTGTCTTCAACCGCCTTCTTAATCTGGCCCTTGGTGGCTTGGCGATCAACGATGAAACCATAGCGGTTGTGCTTGTCAGCCAGCATGGTCATCTTTTCACTGATAATGGGCTTTATTAATACGTTCATCTCTTGATTCTTTTAAATGGTTATGATTAATTATTCTCCCAACATTTTTTCAATATCGCGGATACTGTTTTCGCAAATAATCAGGCTGCCTGCGTTCATCACATCGTAAGTGTTCACGTCACAAGCTCTGACTACCTTGGCACGCTGAATATTGCGTGAAGAGAGATAAACATTGGTATTACTTTCGTTAACCAGCAACAAGCTCTTGGCGTTCTCCAATTTGAAGCTCTTGAGGAAGTTCATGTAAGCCTTGGTCTTGGGAGCCTCGAAAGCAAAATCTTCCACAACGATGATCTTGTTTTCTTTAGCCTTGTAAGTCAAAGCTGAGAAACGAGCCAATCTCTTGATTTTCTTGTTCAACTTGAAGGAGTAATCTCTCGGGTGAGGACCGAAAACGGTGGCACCGCCACGGATGGTGGGCGACTTGATGCTACCTGCACGAGCGCCGCCAGTACCTTTTTGTCTTTTCAGTTTGCGAGTACTACCCGAAATAGTGGATTTCTCCAAAGTGTCGTGGGTTCCTTGTCTTTTGTTGGCCAGAAATTGTTTAACATCCAACCAAATAGCGTGATCATTAGGTTCAATATTAAAGATTTCATCTTTTAATACGACCTTCTTCGTTGATTCGCTGCCGTCGATTTTATATACTTTTAACTCCATCTTTCTATAATTATATATGAACCATTAGGTCCTGGAACGGAACCTTTAACTACAATCAAATTTTTCTCTTTCACAATCTTCATGATTTGAAGGTTGATCATCTTGGTCTTGTTACCGCCAGTACGGCCGGCCATACGCATTCCGGGGAACACGCGTGAAGGCCATGAAGATGCACCCAGTGAACCAGGAGCTCTCAGACGGTTGTGCTGACCGTGAGTGCTGTCGCCAACACCACCAAAGCCATGACGCTTAACAACGCCTTGGAAACCTTTACCTTTGCTGATGCCGCTAACATCCACGAACTCACCCTCTACAAAGATCGACACGTCCAAAACCTCACCAAAGGTCTTCTTGTGTCCCTCTTCAAAGCGAGTGAACTCTTTCAGGACTTTCTTCGGAGTCGTGCCGGCTTTGGCGAAGTGACCCTTCAAAGATTTGGATGTCCTCTTTTCCTTTTTTTCGTCGTAACCCAATTGGATTGCTTCGTAACCATCCTTTTCGATGGTCTTAACTTGCGTAACTACGCAAGGACCAGCCTCCAATACCGTGCATGGCACTATCTTGCCAGAGGCATCATAGATGCTAGTCATCCCAATTTTTTTTCCTATTAATCCAGACATTTTTGTTTAATTTTATAATGTTTTTAAAGTGTCAGTCAACAATCTATTTATTTGCATTTTTCATTTAACAAACTGTAATTCAACTGCTTAAAAATTATTTTCAACACTTTACAGTTCATTTGAAAAAGTCGGCAAATATACAACTTTTTTCACATATTACAACATGTTACGTTTTTTTCTGGAAAAAAATTACCGCAAACGCGGAATACAATTTATAATTTACAATGCACGATGCATAATTAAGAACAGAGAACAAATGAAATTCAAAGTTCAGAATTCAAAAAGATATAGAGAATTATGGAATCATGGAATTATGGAAACATCTACAACTCAATAATTCTATAACTCCATAACTCTTAACTCCTTAGTTTCTTAACTTCTTAACTTCTCACTTCAACAATTCTAACAACTAAAAACTAGTAACTAACAACTAATTTTTGTACCTTTGCACCATCAAAACAAAAAGCATTATGGTTATCATCGGCATCACTGGAACGATAGGCGCAGGCAAAGGCACCATTGTTGAATATCTTCAGCAAAAGCATGGCTTCAAGCACTTTTCGGTACGCGACTACCTGATTCGGGTGGCCAAACAGCAGAACATTCCGCTCTGCCGCGATTCGTATGTGGTGATTGCCAACGAGCTTCGCCGCACCCACTCGCCCTCATTCATCACCGACGAGCTGTACAAAGAAGCCGTAGAGGCTGGCGACAACGCCATCATTGAAAGTATCCGTACCGAAGGCGAGATTCTCTCGTTGCGCGAGAAAGGCGACTTTGTGCTTTTCGCCGTCGATGCCGACCCGAAAATCCGCTACCAGCGTGTGACACAGCGGAAAACGGAGACCGACAACATCGACTTCGAGAAATTCCTGGCTGACGAGCGGAAAGAGATGACCTCGACCGACCCCAACCACCAGAATTTGTCCAAGTGCATCTCAATGGCCGACTATATTATAAATAATGACGGCGACTTTGAAGCACTGCATCACCAAATTGACGAAATTATTGACAAAATCCTCAACCTTTAATCATGGACGAACAGAAACACACACGCCCTTCGTGGGACGAATATTTCATGGAAATCGCCAATACCGTAAGTAAGCGAGCCACCTGCGACCGCGGTCGTAGTGGCTGCGTTATCGTGCGCGACCGCCAGATACTGGTCACCGGCTATGTGGGCTCCCCCAAGGGCCTCCCCCATTGCGACGATGTGGGCCACCAGCTGCGGAAAGTGCTTCACGAAGACGGCAGCATCACCCAACACTGCGTTAGAACCGTTCATGCAGAGCAGAACGCCATCTGTCAAGCGGCAAAGCTCGGCATTTCGCTTAACAACAGCACATTATACTGCCGCATGACCCCCTGCCGCGTGTGTGCGATGCTCATCATCAACTGCGGTATCACGCGCGTAGTGTGCGAACAGAAATACCACGACGGCGCCGAATCGGAAGAGATGTTCCGCAAGGCCGGCGTACAACTCGACTTTTTCTCTAACGACACCGTCAAATACGACAACCAATAACTCAATGAACAAAGACTACTTCATCTCCGGCATCCAACAGATCGGCATTGGCTGCGAACACATGGAAACTTCCTGGAAATGGTACATCGATAATTTCAACACCGATGTGCGCATTTTGGAAGACGACACCGTAGCCGAACTGATGCTTCCCTATACGGGCAACCAACCACAAAAACGCCATGCCTGCGTAACCGTCAACCTCCAAGGCGGCGGTGGCTTCGAGATATGGCAATACTCCGAGCGCAAGCCCTGCCCCATCAACTTCGACATCCAGATTGGCGACCTCGGCATCTTCGCCGCCAAGATCAAAAGTCGCAACGTGAAAGCCCTGCACGATAAGATGGCCGCCAAACATAACACCATCAGCGAGTGCACCACCACCCCCGACGGCACACCCTGCTTCTACCTGAAAGACCCGTTCGGCAACTATTTCCAAATTATAGAGAACCCCGACGTTTTCATCGACGAGAAGCAACTGGCCGGTGGCACTGTCGGTGCCATGGTCGGCGTGAGCGACATCGAAAAGGCTCTGCCTGTCTATCAGGACATTCTGGGCTATGACACCGTAGTTTACGACAAGACTGGCGTGTTCGACGATTGGAAATTTATGAACGGCGGCGACCAACAGTACCGCCGCGTGCTGCTGACGCAAACCGAAAAACGCAAAGGCGCCTTCGGACAGATTTTCGGATGCAGTTCTATAGAATTGGTGGTTGCCTTAGACCGTACACCGCGCAAGATTTACGAAGGCCGCTTCTGGGGCGACCCGGGCTTCATCCAATTATGCTATGACATCACCCACATGAAAGCGCTGGAAGAGTACTGCGCTGCCAAAGGCTTTCCATTTACGGTGGACAGCTGCGCAGGACAAAGCACCTTCAACATGGGCGACGCCGCTGGTCATTTCACCTACATTGAAGATCCCGACGGCACATTAATAGAATTTGTGGAAACACATAAAATACCTATAGCCAAGAAATTAGGATTATTCATCAACTTAACCAAACGCAACCGCGAAAAAGCGATTCCTAAATTCATGCTGCGCATGCTGCGCTTTAACAAAGTTAAATTCGACTAATTATGGGCAACTTATACAACCTGCTTATGCAGGACATCCGCTTTAACGACGCTATCAAAGCCTGCATGAACTGTGGCGTGTGCACGGCCATCTGTCCCGCGGCCGAGTTCTACGACTACGACCCGCGACGCATTTGCGACTATGTACAACGCAAGGACGAGAAAGCCATTGAAGACCTACTCCGCTCCGACACCATCTGGTACTGCGGTCAATGTCTGTCATGCAAGACCCGCTGTCCGCGCGGCAATGTGCCCGCCGAAATCATCCTCATCTTGCGCAAAGTGTCGCAAGAGTTGGGCTACTTTGCCGACAGCGAAAAGGGAAGACAGCAGGCACGCATTGTTGAAGGTGTGGGCAAGAACATCCTCGACATCGGCTATTGTGTTCATCCAGACACAGTTGACCCAGACCTACATCCCGAGCAGGGCCCTGTTTGGCGTTGGTATCACGACAATATTGAAGACATTGCCCCCAAGTTGGGAGCCAACTACCACGGTGACGGCCCCGGAGCGCTACGCAAAATACACCATAAGAACCTGGAAGAGGTGCGCCGCATCTTTGAGGTGACTGGTGGCACAGAACTGCACGACAAAGTTTTATCAAAAAAATAAGGTGCTATGACCAATCCTTTCGGCTTTACTATCAACAAGACTCGTTCCATCAATCTGGACGATTGCGACTACGCCACCATTCGCGAACTGGAAGAGGCTGTACCATCGTTCAAGCGCTGCACGTACTGCGGCGGCTGCACGGCCACCTGCTCTGCCGGCCATTTCACCAACTTCAACATCCGCAAGAACCACTACCTGTTCCGCATCGGCCAATTCGACAAGATTGGCGACAACCTGAAACAGTGCATGCTTTGCGGTAAATGCACACTGGTATGTCCGCGTGGCATCAACCTGCGTTCAATGATTATCAATATGCGGAAAATCCTTGCGGAAAAGCGCTAACGATATTGGGCCACAACGGCCAACACTTCCTTACATTTTTCGGTAATCTTCTGCCATTCCTGTGCAGCAATCACCTCTTTGGGGAACAGTTTCGAGCCCATGCCCACACAGGTCACACCGGCTTTCATCCAGGCACTGATATTGTCGGCCGACGGATCTACGCCGCCCGTCACCATCAGCATTGACCACGGCATAGGAGCCTTGATGTTCTTCACAAAAGCGGGACCACCCACCTCGCCGGCGGGGAAGATCTTGCACACATCGCAGCCAGCCTCTTGCGCTGTGCCGATTTCGGTAACCGTGCCACAGCCAGGCACATAAGGCACCAGACGGCGGTTGCACACACGAGCCACCTCAGCATTGAACAGGGGTCCCACAATGAAGTTGGCGCCCAACTGCAGGTACAACGACGCCGTGCCCGCATCCACAACGGAACCGGCACCCAAAATCATATCGGGACAATGAGCCGCCGCATATTTCGAAAGTTGTGCGAAAATATCGTGGGCAAACTCACCGCGATTGGTGAATTCGAACACGCGGACACCACCTTCATAACAAGCGGTCATCACTTTCTTTGCCACTTCAATATCAGCATGATAGAACACAGGAACCATGCCCGTAGCCTTCATTTGAGCAATTACTTCGATTTTGGAAAAACGTGCCATAATGTACAGGATTTATTGTGGTGCAAAAGTACAAAAATTAGTTTTTAGTTAATAGTTTTTAGTTGTTAGAATTGTTGAAGGGAGGAGTGGACAGAAGAGACGCACGGCCGTGCGTCTGTACTTTTTTTCTGTTTCTTGAATTCTGAATTTTGAATTTGTTCTTGTTCTTAATCGTGCATTATGCATTAAGAATTGTGAATTACAAAAAATCCTTACCTTTGCGCAACCATATTCAACGACAATGACATCTCACACCATAAAACGAATCTGCGTCTTCATCACTTGTCTGATGGCCATTTGTGGCACTTTACTGGCGGCACAAGCTTGCGGCTCATCGCACCGCGACAAGAAAGGCTCCGACAAGAAGAAGGCGGGCCTGGAGATCCCCGTCTATACCACACCACGAGCAGAGCAACGCATTGATCACTTAGGTTATACGGTTAGCTACAACCCCAACTGGCGCATTCCCAACTGGGTGGCCTACGAGTTGACAGCCGACGAAGTTCTGGGGACCTACCCACGGGCACAAAATTTTGAAATCGACCCCGAAGTGAAGGGCGTGTGCGCCGACCCGCGCGACTATTCGCGTTCAAGCTACGACCGTGGCCACATGGCGCCGGCGGGCGACATGAAATGGAGCTGGCAAGCTATGCAGGAGAGTTTTTACATGACAAACATCTGTCCGCAGGACCGCAACCTCAACAGCGGCGACTGGAACACTTTGGAAGAGCGCGCCCGCGGCTGGGCTACGGCCTTTGAGAAGCTGTACATCGTTTGCGGGCCCATTGTTCCCGACACGCCACAAACCATTGGCTACAACAAGGTGGCCGTGCCTGATGCCTTCTTCAAAGTACTTCTTTGCCAAAACAACGGAAAATGGCAAGCCATCGGCTTCCTCTACGACAATGTTGCGGGACATCGTCCTATGTCGCAATATTGTAAGACGATAGATGAAATTGAAGCACTGACCGGCATCGACTTCTTCCCCGCTCTCCCCGACAAAGTGGAGAACACTGTGGAAGCCGCCTACGACCTCAGCGCATGGAGAATAAAAGGAAACTGAAAACTTTTACATGCCTGGCATGCGGCAGATTTCATCACCGCTCAACTTAACGGAAGTGGGCGTTTCTTGCGCATCTACCCAATGAGTTTGTCCACCGCCACAAGGACCGTAATGAACCACATCACACGATGCTAAATCAATCTTGAAATCCCACGTTCTGATTTTGTCATTAAGAACATAGATATGAACAAGGGTGCGAGTTTGCGCTGTCTGCCCTGCTTGCACTCTAACTCGCACATCGTAATAGCCCTCTTCCAATCCCGCAAATTCAAAATCCTCATCCTCGGCAACACTAAGATTCAAAGTTTGAAGCACAAGTGTGTCCTGCATTAACATCACCTCCGCCGTCGGCGTTCCCAAAAACATCCAATTGTAAGCAATAACCTTCCCTTTAATGGCACCTGTTTGCGCAAAAACAACGCAGCCAAACAGGCATAACACGCTTACTAAAAAGAACTTTGCAATTTTCATAAGGAATATTTTGGGCAAAGATAGAAAAAAAAAGACGCGGCACGCCGCGTCTTTACAATTTTCCGTTTTCAATTTTCAGTTCCCCACTAATTTGGCTGCAACGATGCAACACCCATACAGCGCGGCGGTCTCGGTGCGCAGACGACGGTCGCCGAGCTTCACCTCTTTGAACTGCTGTTGGCGGGCCATCGCTATTTCGCGGGGACTGAAATCGCCCTCGGGACCGATGAGCAATAGAATACTCTTTGTAGAAAACTGAATATCAGCTAATTGGCTTTTATTATTCTCATCACACCAGGCCATCAGTTTGTCGCATTCACACGATGCATACTGCGTCAACAGGTCATCGAACGACACAATGTTCATCTCGGGAAGCCACGCCGTATTCGACTGCTTGAGGGCCGAAACGGCAATCCTTTCCAGTCGCTTCAGGTCGATGCGCTCACGCTCTGAATGGTCGCAGATGATAAACGAAATCTGCTCGATGCCAATCTCAATGGCCTTCTCTACCAGCCACTCCATACGGCCTGGATTCTTCGTCGGGGCGACGGCCAGATGGAACCAACCCTTACGTTTGCCGTAATTCTCGTACCGCTCGACTACCTGCGCCGTGCAATTATTCATGTCGGCAACCACCAACTCTGCCTTCACCATCGTGCCCTTACCGTCGGTAAGGAAAATAGCGTCGCCACAACTCTTGCGCAAAACCTTAACGCAATGCTTCGACTCCTCAGGAGAGAGCGTCACCATGTCGGCACTTAAGTCGGGCTGATAGAAAAACTGCATCTGTCAGGATTTATCGTAAAGAGTTCATATACTCGTCGATGCGCTGGGCAGCCGCACGGGCGTCGTTGAGCGTGTCGATGATACTGAGCGGGCGCTTGCAGGTGCCTGCCACAAAGAATCCCGCTTCGGCTGTCAGATTGTCGTCCAACAGCGGCGACTGCGACGTGGCAAAACCATAGCGATTGGCCATGGCATGGTCGGTGGCCAACTTGCGCGTGCCTGCCGACGGCTCCATGCCCACCATCAACACCAGCAGGTCGGTGGACATCTTCAGCGGCAAGCCCACCAGCGTGTCTTCCGCCTTGATTTGCACCTTACCATCGAATGTGGAAGCGGCCTCCGAGATTCGACCACGGATGTACTTCACACCATACTTCTCTTGCGACTCGCGATACATCTCCTCAAAATGCTCACCCCACATACGCAGGTCCATATAGAACAGATACACTTCAGTATCAGGAAGATGCTTCTTCACCTCTATCGCCTGCTTGACGGCTGTCACACAGCACACTTTAGAGCAATAGTGGTTGCCCGACTTCTCATCACGTGAGCCCACACACTGCAAGAAAACTATCTTACCCGGTTTCTCGCCCAACGAGTTGACAATGTGGCCTTCACGAATCATCTTCTCCATCTCCAAAGAGGTAACAACCCCCTGATAGATGCCGTAGCCCAATTCTTCTTTACGCTTGGCATCAAAAACGGTGTAGCCCGTGGCCATCAATACCGCCGACGCCGTATAGGCATTAACTTGACTATCAACTAATTTCCACGCTCCACCTTCACCTTTCACGCTCACAATGTCTGCGTTGGTTTTCAGTGTGATGTTCTCGTGTTGCAGTTTGCGGTTCAACTGGTCGGCCAAATCCACAGCTGACGAAAAATCGGGGAACAGATAGGCTTTGTCGCGAATATTGGTCAACGTATCCGCTGCTTTCTCAAACAGCGTCACTTTGTAACCTCTTTGTGCTAAAACGTAAGCGGCTTCAATACCTGCCGGACCGGCACCGATAATGGCAATTTCGTTCATATATTTCAAATTAACTTATTCTAAACTAAAAGATTATGAGGTTTTTCGGGTGTAGATAACACTTTCCCAGACACACCCATATATTTTTCGTCTGGATTATAGGCTATGCCAATCTTATCGAGCAAGCGCTCCGACTGCACCTGATGTAGCTGCAGGCCCAACTGCCACGGGTCATAGCCCAACAACAGGCCTGCCATCTCCTCATAAGTGAGCACGGGAATGCCGTAACCTTCTCTGTCGTAGGTTTTTCCTTCCATCTCGGCAATGGTGTACTGCCACTTGTCCATAAACATAGTACAGCCAGGGCAATTGGCCACGATAAAGTCGGGCTCGTAAGCCTCCATCGACTCGAATTTCTTCTTGGAGTTGGCCACGCAATAGCCGCGGTTCTCTTGCACCAGATACTGGCGGAAGCCGAAGCCGCAGCAATGACGACGTTCGGGGTAATCGACCACATCGCCACCCCACGCTTCAATCATACCTGCCAATACGTATGGGAATTCGGCCTTGCCGACACCCTTTTCAGGGAAAATCTTAGCATAATGGCAACCGATATGTTCCACCACCTTGAGCGGCTTACCTGTAAAGCGGTTCACCAACTGGTACTTCATCTTATCCTTCAATTCGTAGCGGAACTTATAGATGATGTCGGATGGGTGGGCGATATTCTTCGGCACCTCAAACTCCCTTTTGCAAGCCTTCCACAGATATTCGCGCGTTTTTTCCAGAGTCTCAGGATGCTCTTTCCAGATCTCAGTCATCTCGGAAAAGATACCGAAGGAGGTCACGCACGACGGCACATAATTCTCATAGCCAGCCTCTGTCATCAGCGAGAAGAGGCGCGCCACCACCGTCATCGTGGTCTCAATGGGCACCACATCGGCGTGATAGCCAATGCCCGTACAGGTGTGTTGGTTCTCCGAGTCGTAAATATCCTTACCCAACTCCTCACGTAACATACGCAGGAACGCCGCCTCTGACCCCGGAAAAAAGGTCTGCCTGATGCAACTTCTCTCATAGAAGTATTTATCGTCGGCTATATTCTTCTGATATTCATTCCAATATCTTTTCATAAAAAGCTTTCTATTATGAGATTAAATTGTCTTTTACTATTTCAGCAATGTCTTTCACGGGGAAATCCTTGGCGTGCATGAAGGCTTTCTTGCACATGGGACAGGCCGTGGCGATAACATCGGGATTATTGCACAGCAGGCTTCTCATCGAGGCATCGCGAATCTCGCCCTGTTGGTCCGACTCGAGCACTGTATTGCCCAGATTGTACCCGCAGCAGATGCTCTTCTCTTTCTCGTAACGCGCCTTGACAGGTGTTGCCACCGCCTTCAGCACGGAGCGCGGCTCATCGTAGATGCCACAGCCGCGGCCTAACTCGCACGGGTCGTGGTAAACCACCTTCAAAGCACTCTGCTGCACTTGCAAACGACCGCTGGCAATCAACATGTTAATATATTCGGTATGATGCATCACCTTGATAGGCAAGCGATACTCTTTCTTGAATTCCTGATAACAGATGGGACAAGAAGTCACCAGCAACTGCGCACCCGACTGCACAATAAGGCGGGTATTCTCACGGCGCAACTCGGTAGCCTGATTGTAAAAGCCTTGCTGCGCCAACGGCTTGCCACAACAAACGGTTTTGTCTTGGTCCATATACCAATACTTCTGCCCTGCCGCCTCGAAAATAGCGCACATGGCCTCGGTGATACCTGGCGTGAGGTGTGACATACAACCACCGAAATAGGCCACACGACCAATAGCGCTAAAGGGCTTCACACGCTCCACATAATTATAATTGTCGTGCGTGTCGATCTCCTTCTTATTACGCATCTGCTTGCGCACTGCCGCCTGCTCAATATTCACGGGACAGTCGGCCTCACAGCGCCCGCACATCAGGCAGTTGTTCACCACCTCGGGCTGCAGACGGTTGTAACGAAGGTCGCGCAGAAAATATACCGGCTGTATATTCTTAATATCCAGATGATTATTCAAAGGACAAGCATCTATGCAGATGCCGCAACGAGAGCAGGCACTCAGTTCGAATTTGGTATAGCCCGTCGGCTGCTCATGCTCCTTCACTCCCAACTTGCGGAAATAGATGAGGAACACCTCTGTAAAGATGTGCATGTAACGCGAGAAAGGCATTGCCACAAAGAAAGTGCCCAAGGCGATGGAATAGAGCGTCCACAGAGGCAACTCGAGAGCCGCCGCCACCGGCTGGCTGAAAAGATTGCCAATGGCTTGCGTCATAAAGCCACCGTTATGGTAAAGGGCTGCGGTCGCACTTTCCGATAGAAGACGTAAGGGGAAAATACACCATAATGCCGACAGTGCAAACTTGTCGAAAATGACATGCTTGGTCGGCGACTTCATTCCGAACATGCGGGAATAGATACGCTTGGAATAGGCCAGCAGCACGCCCGACAACACATAGAGCAGCAGCAAGTCCATCAAGTTGGTGAAGAATGTGGCTGCCCCGAACGTATGGGGATTATGCTCAAAGAAGCGGAAAAAGATGCTCACCCAGAATGGCTTACCACCACCCAACGCCAAACGGCTTTCCACCGCACCCACCACAATCAACAAAAACCAACCGAAGGCAATGCTGCGATGCATATAACCTAACAACTTGTTTTTACGTGTGATACGGAAATGAAACAAACACTCTGTCAGCATCTCCCAAATCGCACCCAAGAACTTCCAAGTAAAAATATTCTTACGCACGATGGTGCGCTGCAAACGATCGAATTGCCTTATCCAACTAACGTATTTCCATATACAAATGATAAACAGCAGCGCTGTTCCTAAACAGAACGGTATGACAAACGGATTAAAAAAGTCACCCATAGTATTTCAATTAGTATATTTTAGTTTTAAGTATATCTATCTCAATCAATTATAAATTATAAATTATAAATTATAAATCACCAATTCACGAATGCCTTATTAAAAATATCGTCGGTCAATGCCTCATTTATTGTGGTCACCAACGATCCCTCCACGGAGGAGAAGCTGGCGGTACTTGCATAATCTGCATAGCGTGAAAACATCTGCTCGAAACTCTTTTCGTCATCAAACGTGTCGGTAAAACGCACATTAACCGTAATGGTCAAGCGGTTCATGGCGGCTTTATCGTTACCTTGAATAGCCACGGGCGAAACGGTATAATTCACAATTTCGCCTTCAATAACATAGTCGGCACGACCGCCATTAACGATGGTCAGCGGAGTCTGGCTCTGCACCATATTCTTCAAGGCTGTCGTAAAGTCCTGACTTAATGTAGGATTAATCAGTGTGGAGTTATTGGGGAAAGTGGCAATGCTGACGGTCTTGGCGCGCGGATCCACATTGCCGCCCGACAAAGAGACGGTCATTTTGCATGCCGACAGCAACAAGGACAAACCGATGAAAAGAATGCCAATTTTTCTCATACTCTTACAATCCAAATTCGTTGATTTTACGATAAAGTGTGCGCTCCGAAATACCCAATTCCTCGGCCGCTTTACGCCGGTTATTGTTATGTTTGATCAACGCCTTCTTTACCAACTCCTTCTCGGTTTCAACCAGCGAGCAGCTGTCATCCACCACCTCTGGCTCGTCAATAAGCGCCATCTCTTTCTTGCTGGTAGTCATCGCTATTGTCTTGGGACCCGCCAAAGCATAGGCATGACTTATCTTGACTGGAATATCCTCATCATGTATGTGTGTTTGAAGTTTGTCGTCATTCATCATCGCCATCTTGTTCACCATCTCTTTCAACTCTTTCACCTCATCCTTCATTTCGGACAAATACTTGTATATCAATTCCCTTTCAAATGTTCCGACCGATTTTCCCTGATCCTGTTGGTCCCGTAGCAGCACAGGCAAACCCGACAGTGTGGTATCGGGAAGGTAGGAAGCCACCGTCTGCTCGTCTATTATCCTTCTTCTCTCGATAATGGACATCTGCTCTGTCACATTTTTCAGTTGGCGGATATTCCCGGGCCACGGATAATTTTTCAGCACCTCGAGGGCGGCGGGTGTCAACTCAATAGCAGGCATGTGGTAATGCTCTGAGAAATCGGAAGCGAACTTGGTGAACAGCAATATGATATCATCCTTGCGATCGCGCAAGGACGGCACATGAATCGGCACCGTGTTGAGGCGGTAGTACAAATCCTCACGAAACTTGCCCTCACTGATCCTATGTGGAATGTTGACATTGGTTGCGGCCACCACTCTGACATCGGTTTTTTGCGGTCTGGATGAGCCCACACGTATAAACTCACCGCTCTCGAGCACACGCAATAGGCGCACCTGCGTTGCCAACGGCAAATCAGCCACCTCATCCAAAAAGATGGTACCGCCATTGGCCTCTTCAAAATAGCCCTTACGGCTATCGACAGCACCTGTAAAAGCGCCCTTTTCGTGACCGAAAAGTTCCGAATCGATGGTTCCTTCAGGTATGGCACCGCAGTTTACAGCAATATAGCGACCGTGTTTACGCGGACTGTTATCGTGAATGATTTTCGAGAAATTTTCCTTACCAACACCACTCTCCCCCGTGATCAGCACCGTCAAGTTGGTTTTGGCCACCTGAACAGCTATATCAATCGCTCTATCCAACGTAACATCATGTCCAATGATTCCATATCGTTGTTTTACAGCAATTAAATCTCTCTGTTCCATCTGAAAAAATTTATGATTATATTTTATATAAATAGGCAATAAAACTATGCAAAAATAGTTATTTTTGTGATACGAAGTTGGGATACTGACAAGTATTTGTCGAAAATAACCTCTTTCTCCTGTTATTTACGTGTGTTGCGCATGTCTATAGCACACTTTTTTTGTTGATAACTTTTATTTGTTATTGTTTTTTTATACCTTTTTTTGTTGCTATTTTGTTGCTCGAACCTAAACAATAGCAATGAGAAGAAACACTGAGCCTGTGCGCCTGCGCGAGCGCACAATGCCGAGCGGAAACATATCGCTTTATCTTGACTATTATTACAACGGAGTACGGAAGTACGAATATCTGCACCTATACCTTATTCCAGAGCACAGCAGGGAGGACAAGGATAAGAACAGGCAAACGAAACTTCTCGCAGAGACGATACGTTCAAAAAGGCTTGTCGAATACAGGAACGGGATATACGGATTTGAAAAAGGAAGCAGTGCTGGAGATGTTGATTTTTTCGACTACTTTGAATATGTCATGACGATGTGCGGTCAAAAGAAAACCAAGACCACGAGAATTTGGAGCACCTGCCTGAACCACCTAAGGCAATACCACCCACGCGACATTCCCGTTTCAATGGTTGACAGGGACTTCATCACAGGCTTCAAGCATTACCTCGACAAAGTTGAGGCGTGTAACAAGCAGAAAAAGCCGTTAAGCGATAACACGAAGAATATCTATCTTTCAAAGGTTACAGCCGCACTTAACACGGCGGTAAAAGAGGGTGTGATAGCCAGCAACCCTTCATCGTCAGTGTCGAAGTACAAGGCATACACAAACGAAAAAGTGTACCTCACCACTGAGGAGATAGGGAGGCTTATACATACGAGAATGACAAACGATGTCCTGCGCAGAGCCTTTCTATTCGCGTGTTTTACAGGGTTGAGGTTTATAGACGTGAAACGGCTGAAATGGGGAAATGTCGGCAAGGCTGGTGACTTCACGAGGATTGTCTTCAAGCAGAAGAAGACAGGGGGGCAGGAGTATCTCGATATATGCGTGCAGGCAGAGGAATACCTCGGAAAAAGAATGCCGAAGGATGTTGAAGTGTTCCACGGTCTCAACTACAGCGTACATTTGACAGAGGCATTGCGCAAGTGGGCGAAGGATGCAGGCATAGACAAGCCCATAACATTTCACAGCAGCAGGCACTCGTTCGCGATAATGATGCTTAACCTCGACACGGACATTTACACCGTATCGAAACTTCTCGGCCATGCCAATCTTGCAAGTACGCAGATATATGCAAGGATTGTTGACAAGAAAAAACAGGAGGCAATCTCAAAAATACCAAGGATATGAAATATACGCTTGAAATCACAGGAGACAAGGTGGTGATGACTGATACTGCCAATCATGTCTCACTCCATTTTACAGAGCACATGTATGCGCAAACGCACGTTGTTACCATTGCCAACGAACGTGCATACACGCAGGAAGGGCTGTCGAGAATACTTTCCGACATGGAAAGCTGGCTTATGGTGAACGGCTACGATTTAGCCTTTTGAAGCATCGAGCCTTCGCCCGTGAGCAGCCACATCGCAGAGATATTGTAGTCTTGAACAAGATACGACAACCATACGGGCTTGAATATGCCGCTCGAAGGCGACTCCTTCAGCTTGGCAAAGTTCCTCCTGTCTATCGCATATTGCCTTGGAAAGGTCGCAAAACCCCTCATTTTCTTTGTGAGTATGAGGAAGTTAATTGCTTCAAAAAAACGCAATACTATATCTTCATTGGTCTGTATCATATTCTTATTTTTGCAAAATCTTTATTCTAAAACGGTTTATATTATAATATGATGATTATATCATTTGAAAAATAAAAACGTGTTAGAATCGAAATTTCACCGATTAAACTTTGTCGATATATTTTATCAGCTCAGTGAGCTGTTCCGTAAGTCTTCTATTTGTCTCCGTTAGCGTATGGACGGTTTCAATAAGCATGGACGTGTCGTCCTTCGGTTCATGCACATCGCCGTTTGCAAACATGTCTCCCGTACCAGCGAGCAGCCATGCCCTGTTAAACTGAGGATAGACGGCAAGTATCTTATCCGCTATCTTTGGCGATATCCTTTTTATACGTCCACGCTGCAAGTCGTATATCTGTGTGGGGGTTGTCCCGATGCTTTCGGCAAAGTCCTTCCCATTCATATCGAGTTCGTCAAGAACCTTTGTGATTATCTCTGGTGTTTGCATATTGTTATCCCTTTATAAAGCGTTTGGCTGCTTCTTTTAGTTTATCGGCATATAAATATATGTCATCAAGTTTTTCGATGTTAAATCGCTCTTCTGACTTATCCTCGGCGATGATTCCTATTCGCTTGTTGGCGTTGTTGAAGTAGAGCCTGCAAACCGCGTTACGGTTATTGTCGTCAACCAATACGGAACAATACGACTGTGCGTCTCTGTATGTT
>JAEEGG010009015.1_pt1 | contig 22482 bp, 16 predicted proteins | sample 9134161 | NCBI WGS metagenome assembly JAEEGG01 (sample SAMN16246543, study PRJNA631951) | gut metagenome | biome: gut microbiome; feature: rumen; material: CR-attached | host: Bos | place: Iran: Karaj | collected 2018-10
CAGTATCTTGCGTTCTTCTCTGGCGTGGCGACGGCATTGCGTAATCCAGATTTGTGGCGACGACTTGTCTACGAGATGGGCCCGATGCGAAAGGCTGATGCATATCCATCGGTCTGTCGTTCAAATCTCTTGTTCGGCTATAGTTTGCGCTTTGTGATACTGTCGGAAGCCGGATTGTCGGCACGTGTACTGGAAGAGGTAAAGTCCTGCTATCTACCAATGGCGGAAAAAACTGGGACCTTGTGGGAGGGCATGTCATCCGACGGCTACAGTTGTTGTCATGGTTTCCCCTCGATGGCCGCGTGGCTTCTTATGCGCGACGCGCTTGGTGTGAAGGCGATAGATCGCGCCGCGAAGTCCGTGACGGTCTTGCCGCCGTCTGACGTTCCGCTCGACTGGTGCGAAGGGACAATACCTGTCTCCAAAACAGAAGAGGTGTTCGTCAAGTGGGAGCGTAGAGACGGACGCATCTGCGTAGACGCCAGACTTCCAATCGGCTGGTGCGGAACGGAATAGGACGTAACCATGATGGACGTGGGCTCTGAAAAGACGACGTTCTCGACATTTCTGGCAGGATATAAGGTGGCGTGACCTTTCCCTTGTTCGGTGCGGCGGTCGCGGGGCATGAGCGGAGGGGACAGAATTTATCCGCACCCGCGTTGCGGGGGTGTGGTTTTTTTGGTAGAATACCGCCGTTCACTGACATCATGAATGCAAGAAAGACAACTGGTCGATCCAATCAATGCTTGCGCATCGCGGGTGCGTTCGCCCTGGGCGCATTGCTCTCTGCCATGAACGCAGAGGCCGCGATGGTCGCGGGCGACGCGAACACGACGAAGGTCGACGCCGCGCCGCTTCGCGTGGCGCTGACTTTCGACGATTCGCTCAAGGATCATCTTCTAGTCGCAGCTCCCATGCTTGAGGAGCGCGGTTGGCGCGGCACATTCTGCATCGTAACCGACTGGGTCGGCAAGGGCGACAAGTACCTATCGTGGGATGACGTGCGCGAGCTCGTCCGTCGCGGACACGAGATCGCCACTCACACGAAGTCGCATCGGAATCTCGTGTCGCTGCTTGAAAATGGACAAGAGGCGGAAGTCCGCCGGGAAATCCTCGAGTCTGCCGACAAGATGGCGTCCGAGACAGGCTTCGCGCCGCGCTTCATGTTTTCGCCTTTCGTGAGGCAGAACGAGACCACGGCGCGCATCTGCCGCGATCTCGGGCTCCGGCAGGCCGAAGTGCCGCGCTACAATTTCGGATCCAACAACTGCGACCGCGCCGCAACCGTTGTCGGGGAACTTCGGCAAAAGGGCGCGGTGCGCGCCGATTTTCTCCACCACGGCGTCTAGCAGGCCGACCATGGTGGATGGTGTTCGTTCGTCGACCGCGAGAGCTTCCGAAAGCACCTCGACGCACTCGCCGAACTGGAGCGCAGGGGAGAGATCGTCGTCACCGACTACGACGGCATGGCGTCCGCGTGCGCCCTCAAGGCGAAGGCGTGGCCGCGCCACGGCGTCCTTTCGCTCTCCTTCGATGACGCGAACTTCGACCAGTGGGAGGCCGCCTTGCCAATCTTCGCGAAATACGACGCACGCACGACGTTCTTTGTCATCGGTACGAACCGCATCGACTTCATGAAGAAAGCGCTGTCGGCGGGACACGAGATCGGGATGCACGGACTGAATCACCGTAATGCACCTGCGACGGGATCGGAGCGCGACGAGGAATGGTTCTGGAAGGTCGACATCGCCCCGCAGCTTGCGGCGTTCGGCAAGGCGGGAATTCCGGTGCGTTCGTACGCCTACCCGAACTGCCGGCGTACCGACCGCACTGACGCGCTTTTCCTTTCGCACGGTTTTTCCTGCGTCCGCGGACTTGGATCGCCGTTCCCGCCAAATCCGACCCCGCACGATCCCAAGGGCGAGAAACTCGACAGGTGGCGTCCTGTGGCGTCCGCCGACGGCTATTTTCTGCCGGCTGTCGAATTTCTCACTGCGCGCCTCGTGCCAAACGTCATCATGGGCGAGAGCTACCACACGGACATTGACGACATTCTGCGTGCGGAGGCGCGCGCAGGGGAGCGCGGAGAGGCGCTCTTTGTCGTCTCGCACGGCATTTCCCCCGGCGCTAAGGGCATAAGCATGAAGACTGAGTGGCTTGAACGAATGCTTTCATCGGCAGACGAACTCGGAGTGCTCGTGCGGGGAATCCGGTAAACTCAACACCCGTATGCGTCACATGTCACATTATAATCTACATTCGTCAATCGTCACCTCGCTGCTTGTGGTTGCAGCCGTGTCGGCAAGAGCCAACAACGCCGGATTCTACCGCGTAGAGCGTGAAGGCGCAGGCGCGTGACGTCTCGTCGATCCTGTCGGAAAGCCGACGGTATGGCTCGGGGTCGATCACGTGAAGTTCAACGGTTTCCGCTGCGAGGAGGAGAACAACCGCATGCACTACCGCGAGGCGAACATCAAGAAGTTCGTCACTCGCGCCGCCTGGGCCCCGGGCGCCGGAGAATACCTGCGAGACTGCATCGACATCTTCGAGGAGTACGGCTGGGACTGGTGCTACCACGCGTTCCGCGAATGGGAAGGCTGGAGCGTGGAGCGCGAAGGTCTAAACTGGCGCGGGCTTCTCCCATCCGCCGACAATCAAAGAAAGCAGGCATTGCTGAAAGGTTTCAAGTCCAAATGAAAGCGCTGACGGCGGCATTTGCCGCGATTGCCCTGTCCGCAGGTGCGGACAACCGCCCTGAGACGTGGTTCCACATCATCGGCGGCAATGCGTCTAAGGAAGGGCTTGCCGCAGACATCGCGGCGGTTGCCGAGGCCGGGATTTCCGGGATATCGCTCTTTCACGGCGGCGGGGACGGGACAGAGCTGTGGCCGGGCGTCACAAACGGCATCCCGTGCCGCGCCGAGCAAGCTGAACCACGATTGGAGTTTTGAACCAGGCGTCGTTTTCGAGGTGTGGTCCCGCGGGAAGAAGGTCATTGAGCGGGAGTGTCCCGTCGGAACGTGGGCGGACACGTTCGGCGGACCGGGGCTGGAGATGACGTTCGACGTCGGCGCGCTGCCGCGAGACGGCCTGGAACTTGCGAGTTCTGGAATCCGCATGAAAACAACGGCTTCGTCGGCAGCTTCGACTTCAAGCCGATCTTGCCCTGCGCGTCCGCCGCGCACATCTACCGGAAGCGCCGCGTGAGCGCGGAGGCGTTCACGAGCTTCGAGCTGACGTTCGACGAGAACTTCAGGGACTGGAAGAAAGTTCTGGACGAGCATTACGCGAGGGGCGTCACGCACATCGTGTACAACACCTTCACGCACAACCCGGTGATCGGAGGCAAGCCGCCGTCGTCGAGCTACGGCGACGCCATCGGCTCGCCGTTTCTGCGCGAGCAGACGTGGTGGCCGTACCTTAAGCATTTCTCGAGGTACATCGAGCGGTGCGGAGGCGAACTTGAGCGCGGCGTTCCGGTGGCCGACATCCTTATGTACCTTGGTGACGACGTGAACCACAAGCCGTCGGAAAGCACGCTCCTTTTCGGCAACTGCTACAAGTACGACTACCTCAACAACGACGTGCTGATGAACGCACTGGACGTCGTGGATGGGCGGCTGGCGATAGGTGCGTGCCCAGGCTGCGAGCCGCAGACGGATTCGCCGACGTACCGCGTCCTCTGGATTCCCAAAGGGACGTTCCTCCTGCCTGCTACCGAGGCGAAGATCGCCGCGCTGGCCAAGAAAGGGGCGCGCGTCGTGCGCGGCGACTTCGAGCCGGACTGGCCGTCGCCTGTCAAGGCTATGCTGGGCATTGAACCGTCCGAACTGCGCGGATGGTATCAGCGGCGCGACGGCGACGAGAATCCTCCATTCGCGTGGAAGTCACGTCGACATGGTACAACGCGCTCGTGGAGGACGCGAAGCTTCCCGAGAAAAAACGCCGTACATGGACGAAGTTCGGCCCGAAGCCGGACGCGCAGTACCACGAATCGGGCTTCATCGGCCCCGCGACCGTATGCGTAGGCGGACATAGCAAATGAAATCGGACGCCCATTCCCGTCAGTACGCGTCTTCGATGCGGAATTCGAGGACCTGCACTATGCCGGCCTTCGGAATTGAGAGCGGAAGCTCGCACGTCCATCCCTCGCCGGGCACATAGTCGCGCAGCACGAGCTGCGAGGAGGCGGAGGCCACGGTCTTCTTCGATCCGGACTTCCTCGCCTTCGCCGTCGTCTTTCCGTCCGCAGCGATCGAAAGGACGATGTCGTATCCCTGCACGCCGGATATTGTCGTCGCAAGCGCCTTGCCCTTGACGGATGCAAAGGACGGGACCTTCGCCTCCTTCGAGCGCCACAGGTTCTGCGCGACGGTCGCGTTCGCAGACGGAGACTCCGCGCCCTGAGGCGTAGCCGCTACGGACGCGATTCCCTGTCCGCACGTCCCGCCGTCGGCGGACGCGAAGTCGCGCCTTTCGATTACGACTTCGACGTCCCACGCCTTCTTTCCGGACTTCGCCTTCCCGCGCGCCGTGTAGCGTCCTTCTCCATCGACGCCGAGCGACGGGATCGAGAAGGACAGTTTCGTTCCGTCTTCGCATACGAGCTTGCCGGATACCTTGCCGACGGCGGATACCGAAAGGGACGCAAGGCCTGCGAGGGTCTCTCCGTCCTGCGAGAGCGACGCGCCGTCGAAGGTGCCGACCGCCCATGCGGGAAGGGCCTCTACATGCAGGAACGCCGTCGCGGTCTCGGTCTTTGTCGTTTTCCCGGAGACGACCTTGCGCGTGAACGTCACGAGGAAGTCTCCGCTCTTTGTCGCGACTCCGCTTATGGTTCCAGTCGCCGCGTCGAACTTGAGTCCGGACGGAAGTCCCCTTGCCGTGCATCCCGCGGCGCCGGGGATCTCCAGCGAACCTGCTACTCCCGTCCCTGGCGAATCGTAGCGGTCTTCAACCGGGATGGCCTCGCTGCGGTAGTGGTCGACGAGTATGTGCACGTCGAACGTCTTCCCCTTTGCGAGTGCGTAGGTCTTCACCGTGAGGTGCGCTCCGCCGGCGCGTTCGCCAGGTGTCTTCGCCGTTCCCGAGATTACGTAGGACGCGCCGCGCTTCACGAGCGAGAGCCCCTGCGGGAGGTTCTGCGCGGAGAGGGTATACGGCGCGTCTGATTCGACGACGACTGGAATCTCGAGTTTCATGCCCGGCTGGACGATGTATATGTTCTCCGCGATGCTTTCCGCGTCGAGAGAGAGATCGACTGCGCCTTTCCCGGAGAACGAGTACGGCGTGCCGGAAATAGTCGCGATGCCGCTTATGCCGTCAGCCGAGACGGATATCAAGAGAGTGTCTATGTTGTCCTTTCCGGAATTCCGCGCGAAGCGAAGTCCGAGGGACGTGTCGCTTTCCTCCTCCGCATCGAAGCCCTTTGCCGTGAAGCTCCAGGTCTTCTTGCCCGCTTTTATGCGTCCGGATATCGCGCCGGACGAGGCGGACGACAGCTGGATGTCCCCCGCGGTCTCGCCCGACGCGTCGTCAATGACGTGCGCGGCGTATTTGCCGACGGACCACTCTGGCTGGGCCGCGAAGTCGTAGGCGAGGCTGCACGTGTCGGAGAATCCGGTCTCCTTGCTTTTGACGGTTATTACAGCCGTGCCCGACTGTTCTCCGCGGACTATTCCCGAGATTTCGCCCGTGCGCGAGTTTATCGAAATCCCAGCGGGCAGACCTTGGGCGGAGAATAAAAGCGCGTCGCCGAAGCAGAAGTCCATCTGCGCGAGAAGGATCATGTCCACGCGCTCTCCGGCGAAGCGTCCGGGGATTCCGCCGTCTTTGAGTTCGCGCCAGAACCTCGGCGCGCGGTGGAACGCGGTGAAGCGCACGGTGAGGCTCGGCATGGAGTTGCCGAGAAGCTTTCTGCTGAGTGTCCATGATCCGATGACGTTGTCTCCAGCAAAGTCGAGGCTGAATGTCCCGTAGTCGGAGCCGAACGTTGCGGACGTCCTGCCGTTCTTGAGCGAAGTGCCGGCGGAGATCACGATGTCTTCGATCTCGAACTTCACGGTCACGGGCGTCGCACCGCTCGTGGGCTTGCCGAGCGACACTGTCACATACGCGAGGCCGAGGTCTTCGACAATGCCGACGTACCTTCGTCCCGCTTCAGGAACGTACGCGGGCCTTTCGAGCAGCGGCGCCCAGCATCTCTCCACGGCATCGGGCGCGTTTGCCGGGATGGCGACTCCGTTTACCTTCCCGCCCGCGAGCTGCGATGCGGCGTCCTTCCACAGCAGCGCGACATCGTGGAAGCCGGTCTCGGGCGTGCAGTATCCGGTCACCGTGAGGTAGGCGATCTGCAGCGCGGCGGCGGGGCCGATCTCAGACTGCAGCAGGTGGAAGAACCTGTTCTGGATTCCGGAGTTGTCGTGCACTCCGCCGCTGTCACCGATGTAGACGGAGAAGGTGTCCGCCCAGTGCGAGTCGCGGTAGGACGTGGCCTGGCTGGAGGAAACGAGGTCGGACGCGGGATTGACGAAGTCGCGGATGGGGTTGTCCTCTCCAATGTCCTCGCCGATGAACCAGTCCGCGCGCCGTGTCGCGTGCGCGGGATACTCCGGACCTTCCTCCTGCGCGAACATCTCGCATCCGACGCCGAAGATGTCGGCGAACGATTCGTCCAGCGCGCCGCTTTCGCCCTCGTAGACGAACTGCGCGGTGCTCCCGGCGATGGAGTGGGAGAATTCGTGCGCCGTGATGTCGAGGACCTGCAGCGTGCGCACGCCGTCGCCGTAGTAGCCGAAGTACATCGCGCCGCTGTGGTCGGGCTCGGGTGATCTCGAGCCTGCGTCTAGGTCGGAGAGGAAGAAGGCGTTGTCGACTCCGCCAAGCACCCGCCCGGCTCCGTCCGTCTCCGCCATGCAGACGAACGCGCAGGTGCGCGCGTCGGTCGCGTTCTCGCCGAGGTACGTCGCGCGCGCGAAGCACTCCTCGAAGTAGTCCATCACCGTCGTCACGTTGTACGCCGCGGCGATTGCCTCGGGATGGTAGTCTCCCCAGTCGGCGGACTCGAAGCTCGCGATCGTGTCCGCCTCGTCCACGTCGGGTAGGGGCGCGGACCGGTCGGGCAGGGCGGCATAGGCGTCGCGCACGCCGGACATGTTCCAGATCGCGAAGGAGCGTCCGTGCGAGTTTGTCCCGCAGAGATAGAAGCGTCCGTCGTCCCCGCGGATCCCCGGCACCTCGACGGTGCACGGCGCGTCGTTCGTCCAGAGCGACTTCGGCAGGACGCCGCGTATCGTGCAGGCGGCGCCGGAGGGGAGGGCGTTCGTGCGCGCCTGCGGCGCGAGGGTCATCATTGTCTCCAGAAGCCATTCCTCTCCGCTCTTCGCGGCGGCGCGGCGCATGCGCCGCTCGCGTGCGAGCTCCGCTCCGGAGGTGGCGTCCGTATACGCCCACCAGTCGCCCGTCGGCGCGCGCCACGCGAGGCGCGCGTCCTTTCCGTCCGCCGCGTCCGAAGGCGCCCACACGACTAGCGACGCTCCGTCGGGGCGCGGAATGGAAGGGGACGTCTTGACGGATATCCCGGCGAGGAACGCTCCGTTCACCTGGTAGGCCGTCCCGTCGGGGCGGAAGTGTACGGCGAGCTCCTTCGCGCGCACGTCGATTCCGCAGTAGACCTGCGAGAGCCTCACGTGCGCGCAGCCGGTCGCGTCCACGGTGACGGAGCGGACCTTCAGCTCGTCCGCGGCAGCCGAGACGCCGAGTCGGTCCTTTATCGCCTCAGCGGCCTGAATGGCCCATTCCCCCCACTTCGCGTCCGCGGTCGATGTGCGCTGCACGGACTTGAGCAGGGCCGACTTCGCCCCCGTGCGAAGGGGCGACGCGGCGCCATTAGGACGCCATATGCACTCGTCCGCGATGCGGATGCCTCCCGCGCGGACCGTCATCACAAGCGATGCCGCAAGACTGCATGCAACAATTGCGTTGATCTTCATTTCTGCCTCCATAACTGCGATGGAGGCGTCAGAGTCTCCATTCGCTATTCTCAGATCTATTTTACCATGTATACACGCGGCGGGTCAAATGGTTACAAGTCGAGATGATTGAAATCGCAGTGCCGGCACGGTGTCTACGGGAGGGCGGTTTTTATGGTATAATATGAGACGGACAGGGGAAGTCCGACTGGGCGCAGGTCGTTGCGCCGTGTAGAATGAGACAAATCAAGGAGAGTGTGACATGGACAACATCACTAGACGATCGCTGCTTGATCTCATCGCCAAAGGCGGGCTCGCCTGCGGGTGCGGATGCGCGCTTTCGCGCTTCGCGCTGCTGGACGCGCTCGCCGCCGATGCGGCGGATCCGAATCCGTTCCAGGTCTCGACCGTCGACTTCTACGGCCGCCAGCTGTCGCGTCTTGGCTTCGGCATGATGCGCCTTCCGCAGAAGGGCCGCGACGTAATCGACGAGGAGCTCGCCGACAAGCTGGTTGACTACGCGTTCAGGCACGGCGTCAACTACTTCGACACGGCGTGGATGTACATCGGCGGGAAGTCCCAGTACTACACCGGAAAGGTCCTGGAGAAGTACGACCGCGAGAAGGTCTGCATCGTCAACAAGATGCCGGGCGGACACGGCGCGACGGGCCTTGAGGACGCGAAGCGCAAGTTCCAGACGCAGCTCGACGCCTGCCGCACGAAGTACTTCGACATCTATCTCCTCCATGCCATCGGAGACTACCGCCGCTACGAGGAGTTCTACATCAAGGGCGGTGTTCTCGACTACCTGAAGAAGGAGCGCGACGCGGGCAGGATTCGCCGACTGGGCTTCTCCTTCCACGGCGGGAAGGACGACCTCAGGCGCTATCTCGACGCGAAGGACTCGGCCGGATGGGAGGTCGTGATGCTCCAGATGAGCGCGAACGGCGTCGGGCGCGAGTTCTACGAGATGACGAAGCCGACGGGGCTTCCGATCGTCGTCATGGAGCCGCTCCACGCGGGGCGTCTCGCGAACCTCAACGTCGCCGCGCGCAAGGCGCTCGCGGAGCTCAAGCCCGACCTCACCCCGGCGGGATGGGCGCTCAGGTGGGTCTCGTCCCAGCCCAACGTCGCCGTCGCGATCTCGGGGATGGCGAAGCTTGCCGACGTTGTCGACAACTGCAATACCTACCGCGACTTCCAGCCGCTTACGGAGGCGGACGTCGCGTCGTACCACGCGATCTGCGAGAAGTACAAGGGCGCGAACCTCCTGCCGTGCACCGGCTGCGCGTACTGCGCGCCGTGTCCGCACGGAGTGGACATCCCGGGCGTGTTCGGACTGATCAACGCGTGCCGCACAGACGGCCTGCTCGGTCCGAACGGGGACGGCAAGGGCATGTCCGCGGCGGACCGCAAGAAGTTCCTCGTCCTCTACCGCAACAAGGTTGGCGCGAAGGCGGACGCCTCGCACTGCACCTCCTGCGACAAGTGCCACCCGAAGTGCCCGCAGCACATCAAGGTGAGCGAGGAGTTCCGCAAGATCAACGCGATGGTCGAGGATATCCGCAAGGGCCGCACGTGAGACGCCTTCCGAAATACCTGCGCGTCGCGGCCGCGATAGCGTGCTTCCTCTCGGTGAACGCCGCGTTCCTCGCGCCGGTCGTCGCGGAGACGCTCTGCCTCGAGTCCGCCCCCGACTTCTCCTGGGCGGCGAAGATGCAGTTCCTCCCCGCGCTCCTTGCGCTGAATTTTGCGGTTGTGGCGGCGATTCTCGCCGTAACGGCGCTTTTCGGACGCATATACTGCTCCACTGTGTGCCCCTTCGGCGTCCTGCAGGACGTCGCGATCCGAATTCGCCGGCTGTTCACGAAGAAGAAGCGCGCGGCAGATGTGCCGCGGACTCGCTGGCGCGTCGCTCTTGTCGGCGCCTTTGCCGTTCTTGCGGCGCTTGGCTTCCTCTCGCTCGCCGCGCAGCTGGATCCGTACAGCATCTACGGGCGCTTTGCGGCGAACGTGCTGCGTCCGGCGCTTCAGCGCCTCGCGAACCTCGGCGCGGCGTGGAGCGATGCGCACGAGAAATACTGGCTAATGGGCGTGGAGGTGGCGGTTCCGGTCGTTTCGGCGCTTGCCGCAGCCGTAGTGTCCGTCGCGGTGGTGCTGGCGCTTGCCGTATGGAAGGGGCGCTGGTTCTGCAACAGGCTGTGTCCGGTCGGGGCGTGCCTCGCGCTCGCCTCGAGGCGTCCGCTCGTGAAGCTCGGCATCGACGCGTCGAAGTGCGTCTCGTGCGGAATGTGCGAGCGCGTCTGCAAGGCAGGTGCGATCGACGCGAAGGCGAAGACCCTCGACAACGCGCAGTGCGTGAGGTGCCTCGACTGCATCGGCGCGTGCGGGAAGGGGGCGGTGCGGATATGAACAGGCGCGAATTCATTGCTGGCGCGGGCGCGGCCATCGTGGCGCGCGGCGCATCCGCCGCGGAGGGCGGATCTAAGCCTCTCCGCGCGGTGATGCCGCCGGGCGCGCTTTCGCTGTCGCGCTTCTCGCGTTCCTGCACGGCGTGCGGACTGTGCATATCGTCGTGTCCGGAGAAGGTTTTGTCCCACGCGGGGCTTCAAGACTACGGGCTTGGAGGATGGATGCTCCCCAGGCTCGACTTCTCGAAGGGGGCGTGTGATCCGTCCTGCTCGCGCTGTGCCGAGGTGTGTCCGGCGAAGGCGCTTGCGAGGCGGACGGGGGAGGTCGTGAAGATCGGCCTCGCGGAGTGGTCGCGGGAGAACTGCCGGACGACGAAGGGCGATACGTGCACGCTGTGCAGCGAGAGGTGCCCTACGGACGCGATAACGCTTGTTTCGGACGAGGAGGGGCAGGTGGCGCATCCGAAGGTGGACGCGGTGAAGTGCGTAGGGTGCGGAAGGTGCGAGAACTACTGTCCGGCCGAGCGCAAGGCGATTCGCGTCAGGCCCCTCGACCCGCAGGTTGCCGTCGGCTGAAACCGCGGCGCATTTGCCGCGCGCGGTGCGATTTCCGCTACTTAGTGTCGTCTGTCGCACACAGACCGGCGAATTTTTGGTATAATTATAGGTCATGGAGGCGAAATTGACCATAGACACGTCGCGAATCGACCCCGATGGCGAGACCATCGAGGGCGAAGTCGAGTGCGTGGACCTCAACGAACCGTACGTGAAGGCGTTCGGCGGGGTGCGCTATGGCCTCACTCTCCAGGTGTTCGGAACGGAACTTCTCGTGCGCGGCACGCTTGAGCAGGACTTCGACCTGGTCTGCAGCCGGTGCGGGAAGGACTTTGACGACACCGTGAAGGTAGGCGACTTCACGGCCTCCTTCGAGATTCCGGAGAAATCGCCCGAGGTCGATTTGACGGAAGAGATAAGAGAGAGTATAATACTCGCCCTACCTACTTACCCGGTCTGCGACGAGACCTGCCCGGGGATCGTACAGACGGCGGAGATGCCGTCCGACGATAGATGGAACGTGCTCGACAGCTTAAACAAAGGAGAAAAAGAAAATGGCAAGTCCTAAGAACCGTGTGTCCAAGCGCCGTAAACGCGAACGTGTCGCTTCCCTCGAGAAGCCCATCCTCGCCCAGGTCGGCACCTGCCCCGCGTGTGGCGCGGCGGTCCGTTCGCACCGCGCGTGCCCGAAGTGCGGCACGTACAAGGGCCGCAAGGTCGTTGCGGCGGCTGAGTAATCCGCTTTCGGGAGGTTTCCGCATATGACGCGGATTGCCCTTGACGCGATGGGGGGCGACTATGCCCCTGGCGAGATAGTCGTCGGCGCGGTTGAGGCCGCTGTCGGCATACCTAACGTGAAGATTCTCCTGGTGGGGCAGCTTGCTCCCATCCAGGAGGAGCTCGGCAAGCTGGAGAAGGACCTCAAGAAGTCCGCCCAGACTGCAATCGAGCGCGGTCTTCTCGAGATCGTCCATGCGCCCGACGTGGCGGAGATGGACGAATCGCCTGTCGACGCCGTCAAGAAGAAGAAGGACTGTTCCATCAACGTGGCCATGCGTCTCGTCAAGGAGGGGCGTGCGGACGCTTTTGTGTCCGCCGGCAACTCCGGCGCCGTCGCGACGAGCGCGATTCTAACGCTCGGGCGCATTCCGGGCGTGAAGCGTCCGGCGATTGCCACGGTGATGCCGAACAGGAACCCGAAGCGTCCGCTCCTCGTCCTCGACGCGGGCGCGAACATGGACTGCCACCCGGAGTGGCTCGTCCAGTTCGCGATCATGGGCAACGCCTACTCGAAGGCTGTCCTAAAGCGCGGGGTGCCTGCAGTCGGTCTCGTGTCCATTGGCACGGAGGACTGCAAGGGCAACGAGATGACGAAGGCGACGTTCCCGCTCCTCAAGGAGGTGAAGGACATCAACTTCGTCGGCAACATCGAGGGCAAGGACCTCTACAAGGGTCACATCGACGTCGCCGTCTGCGACGGCTTCGTCGGAAACGTCGTCCTCAAGACGACCGAGTCCATCGCCAAGGCGATTGTCTACTGGCTCAAGAAGGAGTGCTTCAAGGGGCCTCTGCGCTTCCTCGGCGCGATACTCCTGCGCGGCGCGTTCCGCTCGCTCAAGAACCAGCTCGACCCCGAGATCTACGGCGGAGCGCCGCTTCTCGGCGTCCCGGGAGCGGTCATCATCGGGCATGGCAGCTCTTCCCACAAGGCTATCTACTACGCCGTAAAAGCCGGCGTCGCTGCGGCGACCAACGACGTGTCGGGGCTTATCCAGAAAGCGATCGCCGCGCACGCCGAAGATCAGAAGCAGCAATGAGCGAATACAATTTCTCTGCCATCGAGAAGAAGTGGCAGAAGTACTGGCTGGAGAACAAGACGTTCAAGACGACGGACGGGGCCTCGGGCGGCTCCGCACCCCAGGCCAAGGATGACCGTCCCAAGTTCTACTGCCTCGACATGTTCCCGTATCCGTCGGGAGCGGGCCTTCACGTCGGGCACCCTGAGGGATACACGGCGACGGACATCCTCTGCCGCTACAAGCGCATGAAGGGCTTCAACGTGCTGCATCCAATGGGATGGGACGCCTTCGGCCTTCCCGCCGAGCAGTACGCCGTCGAGACCGGCACGCACCCTGCAATCACCACGAAGAAGAACGTCGACCGCTTCCGCGAGCAGATCCGCGCGCTCGGCTTCTCCTACGACTGGGACCGCGAGGTCAACACGACCGACCCCAAGTACTACCGCTGGACGCAGTGGATCTTCGAGCAGCTCTACAAGAAGGGGCTCGCCTACGTCGCGGAAGTGCCGGTCAACTGGTGCCCCGCGCTCGGAACGGTTCTCGCGAACGAGGAAGTCATCGACGGCAGGAGCGAGCGCGGGAACCATCCCGTCATCCGCCGTCCGATGCGCCAGTGGATGCTCAAGATCACCGAGTACGCCGAGCGCCTCCTCAATGACCTCGACACGCTCGACTGGCCCGAGGGCATCAAGGAGATGCAGCGCAACTGGATTGGCAAGTCGACCGGCGCGCTGGTGGACTTCGGTGTCCTGACAGGCGGAGCTTGCGCCGCCGAGAAGATTACTGTTTACACCACCCGCTGCGACACGCTCTTCGGCGCGACTTACATGGTGCTTTCGCCCGAGCATGCGCTTGTCGCGAAGTGGCTCGAGGACGGCACGCTCAAGAACGCCGATGAGGTGAAGGCCTACCAGAAGAAGGCCGCCTCCAAGAGCGACCTCGAACGCACCGAGCTCAACAAGGAGAAGACGGGCGTGAGGCTCGACGGCGTCGTGGGCGTTAATCCCGTCAACGGCGACAAGCTGCCGATCTTCATCTCCGACTACGTTCTCGCGAGCTACGGAACGGGCGCGATCATGGCCGTTCCCGCGCACGACGAGCGCGACTTCGACTTCGCGAAGGTGTTCAATCTCCCGATCTACCAGGTCGTGGCGCCGGCTGGAAAAGTTAACTCCGAAAAGTCCGATGGCTCCGCTAACGCTTCGCCTTCTGGAAATGCCGGAGCGGTAGCGAAGGCTTCGGATAATTCGGAGTTGAATTCCCGCGTCCCCTACATCGGCAGCGAGGCGTTCACCGACATCGCGACCGGCGTGATGGTGAACTCGGGCTTCCTCAACGGACTCTCTGTCGAGGCGGCGAGGCCTGCGATGATCAAGTGGCTTGAGGAGAAGGGCGTCGGCAAGGCGAAGACGCAGTACAAGCTCCGCGACTGGCTCTTCTCGCGCCAGCGCTACTGGGGCGAGCCGTTCCCGGTGATCCACTGGGAGGACGGCACGCAGTCGCTCGTCGACGAGAATGACCTTCCGCTCACGCTCCCCGAGCTTGCGGACTACAAGCCGACGGGCACGGGCGAGCCTCCGCTCGCGAAGGCGACGGACTGGGTCAACGTCGTCGACCCGAAGACCGGCAAGAAGGGCGTTCGCGAGACGAACACGATGCCGCAGTGGGCGGGAAGCTGCTGGTACTACCTCCGCTACATCGATCCCACGAACGACAAGTGCTTTGCCGATCCCGAGCTTCTCAAGAAGTGGCTTCCCGTCGACCTCTACGTCGGCGGAGCGGAGCACGCGGTTCTGCACCTCCTCTACGCGCGCTTCTGGCACAAGGTCCTCTTCGACCTCGGGTATGTTCCCACGCCGGAGCCGTTCCAGCGTCTCGTCAACCAGGGGATGATCCTGGGTATGGCGTACAAGACGAAGCGCGGAGTGCTCGTTCCGATGGACAAGATCGAGTGGCGCGACGGCAAGCCGTGGGGTGCCGAGGAGGGCGGCGAGATGGAGGAGCTCACGGAGTTCCCCGCGAAGATGTCGAAGTCGCTCAAGAACGTGGTCAATCCCGACGACGTGATTCGCGACTACGGCGCTGATTCGCTCCGTCTCTACGAGATGTTCATGGGTCCGCTGCAGGCCGTCAAGCCCTGGTCCACGAAGGGCGTCGAGGGTGTGTTCCGCTTCCTCAAGCGCGCAAACCGCCTCGTCACCGAAACGCCTGTCGTCGATCGTGCGATGACCAAGGCCGAGGCGAAGAGCCTTGCCGCGATGGTCAAGAAGGTTGGCGAAGACCTCGAGACGATGAACTTCAACACCGCGATCTCCGCGATGATGGTGTTTGTGAACGAGGCGGAAGGCTACGCCAAAGACGCCGGTTCCTCTCGTGAGGGTGCGGGGGAGACTGGTCTTCCCCGTCCGTTCCTTGAGACCTTTGTGCTATGCCTCTCCCCCTTTGCGCCGCACCTCGGCGAGGAGCTCTGGCAGTTCCTCGGGCACGGCAATACGCTTGCGTACGAGCCGTGGCCGAAGTTCGATCCCTCGGCGCTCGTCGAGGACGAGATCGAGATACCGGTGCAGGTGATGGGCAAGCTGCGCGGACGCGTCAAGGTGCCTGTCGCGGCGACTCCCGCGGAGATGGAGGCGGCCGCTAAGGCGAACGCCGACGTCGCCAAGTTCCTCGAGGGCAAGACGATCGTCAAGGTCGTCGCGGTGCCGAAGAGAATGGTCAATTTCGTCGTGAGATGAAATCCGTACCACACGGATACGACACAGCGACGAAAAAATATGATATAATGTGCGCCAATGAACAACCAGAAGATTATTCGAATTAGCATTATTATTAGCGGGTGCGGATCCGCTGGTAACGCTGTCGGCTAATCGTTCCGGTCAGTTCGAAACCAAATGCACCAGAAAAGCGGATCGTCAACAAGGCGGTCCGCTTTCTGCATTTACAGAAAACAACAAAACAAAAAAACAACGGAGTCAAGAAGATGAACGAGTTGAGGGAGATGGCGTCGCGCATCAAGGAGCTGCGCGAGATAGGCGGCAAGACGACCGCCGAGATGGCCAGGCTTACGGACGTGAACGAGAGGGACTACGTGGCGATTGAGGCGGGGACGATGGATCCGCCGTTCACGTTCCTCCACAAGTGCGCGCTTGCGTTCGGCATCGACATCACGGCGCTTCTCGAGGGCCACACGGCCAAGCTCTCGCACTTCCAGGTCAACCGCGCGGGGCAGGGTCCGGTGACGGTGAACGAGCAGGGCATCCTCATCCGCAACATGGCGGCGATGTTCAAGAGCCGCCTCGCGACTCCGTACTTCGTGACATACGACTACGACGAGCGCCAGCAGAAGATGCCGATACACACGACGACGCACGCGGGCCAGGAGTTCGACTACGTCGTGTCCGGCTCGATGCGCGTGAAGGTCGGCGACCACGAGGAGACGCTGAACGCCGGCGACTCGATATTCTACAATTCGTCGACTCCGCACGGAATGATCGCCGTCGGCGGGAAGAAGTGCGAGTTTATCGCGATGATCATGGCCGGCGACACGGAGGAGCAGTCGCTTCCGATGGTCAGGATGCGCCGCCGCAAGCCGAACGAGCCGCTTCTCGCTGAGAAGTTCGTCAAGTGCGAGGAGGACGGAGAGGGCAAGCTCGAGCACGTCCGCTTCGAGCATGAGGACGAGTTCAACTTCGCGTTCGACATAGTTGACGAGATCGCGAAGAAGGACCCCAACCGCCTCGCGATGCTGCACGTCTCGGCGCACATGCGCGAGAGGCGCTTCACGTTCAAGGACATGATGGAGCAGTCCAACCGCGTCGCCAACTACATGAAGTCGCTCGGGATCGGCAAGGGCGACAAGGTGATGCTCATACTGAAGCGCCACTTCCAGTTCTGGCCGACGATGCTCGCGTGCCACAAGCTCGGCGCGGTGGCGATTCCGGCGACGAGTCAGCTGAAGGTGCACGACCTGACGTACCGCTTCAAGGCGGGCGACGTCAAGGCGATATTCTGCACGGGAGACGGAGACGTCGCGATCGAGGCGGACGCCGCGGAGAAGGAGATCGGCGCGCATCTCCAGAAGGTGCTCGTCTACGGAAGGCGCGATGGCTGGCACGACTTCAACGCGGAGGTTCCGGCGTTTTCGGACGTCTTCGAGCGCACCGCGGACTCGCCGCACGGCAACGATCCGATGCTGATGTTCTTCACGAGCGGCACGACGGGGTATCCGAAGATGGCGCTGCACAGCTGCAAGTACGCGCTCGGACACTACGTCACCGCGAAGTACTGGCACCTCGTCGAGCGCGACGGACTTCACTTCACGATATCCGAGACCGGATGGGGCAAGGCGCTCTGGGGCAAGTTCTACGGACAGTGGCTGTGCGAGGGCGCGGTGTTCACGTACGACTTCGAGCGCTTCGACGCCGAGAAGGTGCTGCCGATGTTCGAGAAGTACAACATCACGACGTTCTGCGCTCCGCCGACGATATACCGCATGCTCATCAAGCAGGACATCTCGAAGTACGACTTCACGTCCGTCCGCCACGCGACGACTGCGGGCGAGGCGCTGAACCCCGAGGTGTGGACGCAGTTCGAGCGCGCGACGGGACTCGAGATAGCCGAGGGCTTCGGCCAGACCGAGACGACGCTTTCGCTCGCGAACCTGCTCGGAGACGAGCTCGAGCCCGGCTCGATGGGCAAGCCCGTGCCGGACTACGGCGTGGATCTCGTCGACACGGAGGGCAACAGCGTTCCGCCCGGCGAGAACGGCGAGATCGTCGTCAGGACGGACCGCAAGAATCCGCACCCCGGCATCTTCCTCGGCTACTACAAGGACCCGGAGAAGACGGACGAGGTGTGGCGCGGCGGGTTCTACCACACGGGCGACCTCGCGTGGAAGGACGAGAACGGATACTACCACTACGTCGGGCGCGCTGACGACGTCATCAAGTCGTCCGGATACCGCATCGGCCCCGCCGAGATCGAGAACGTCATCATGGAGCTGCCGTTCGTCCTGGAGTGCGGCGTAAGCGCCGCGCCGGACCCGATCCGCGGACAGGTCGTGAAGGCGTCCATCGTCCTCGTCAAGGGCGTAGCCGGGACGGACACGCTCAAGGAGGAGGTGCAGCGCTATGTCAAGGAGCACACTGCTCCCTACAAGTATCCGCGCATCGTGGTGTTCCGCGACGAGCTGCCGAAGACGATCTCCGGCAAGATCCAGCGCAACCTGCTGTAGCGCCCCGATTTTTGGTATAATATCGCGACTATGGAACTGAGCGAAATTGTCAAGGCGGCCTTCGAGAAGGCCTATCCCGGTGAAGACTTCGGGGGCGTTAGGGTCGTGCCCGCGACCGATCCGAAATTCGGCGACTATCAGTGCAACGACGCGCTGAAGTTTGCCAAGAAGGCCAAGGCGAACCCGCGCGAGGTCGGCGCGAAGGTCGCCGAGGCGCTGAAGGGCAACGACGTCTTCGAGAAGGTGGAGATCGCGGGGCCGGGTTTCCTCAACCTCACGGTCTCCTCCGCCTGGCTCGCGTCCCGCCTTGCGGACCTCGACGCGGCGGAGAAGTGCGGCATCCCGCAGTCCGGCGAGGGCAAGTGCGTCGTCATCGACTACTCTTCGCCCAACGCCGCGAAGCAGATGCACATCGGGCACATCCGCTCGACCGTCATCGGCAGCGCGATCGACCGCATCTTCCGTTCGCTCGGCTACCGCGTTGTCGCGGACAACCATCTCGGCGACTGGGGCACGCAGTTCGGAATCCTCATCAAGGGCTACCGCGAGCTCCTGACGCAGGAGGAGCGCGACAACCTCACAGTCGCCAATCTCGAGAAGTGCTATGTCCTCTCCGCCGCGAAGGCGAAGGAGGAGGACGGGCTCTGGAAGGAGTCGTGCAAGCAGGAGCTCGTGAAGCTGCAGCAGGGCGACAAGGACAACCTCGCGCTCTGGAAGCGCTTCATCGACATCTCCATCGGCGAGTTCGACCGCATGTACGCGAAGCTCGGCGTGAAGTTCGACACGTACCGCGGCGAGTCGTACTACAACGACACGATGCCGGGCGTCGTCAAGAAGCTCCAGGAGATGGGGCTCGCCGTCGAGAGCGAAGGGGCGCTTGTCGTCAACCTCGAGTCCGAGAAGCTCGGCGTCGCCATCGTGAGGAAGTCCGACGGCGGCTACAACTACACGACGAGCGACCTCGCGTGCGTCAAGACGCGCGTCGAGGAGTACAACCCCGAGCGCATCATATACGTCACCGACGCGCGCCAGCAGCTCCATTTCAAGCAGTGGTTCTCCATCGCCGCGAAGATGGGCTACACGACGAAGCTCGTGCATGTTCCGTTCGGCCTCATGTCCTATCAGGGCAAGGCGATCTCCACGCGCGAGGGCAACCTCATAAAGCTCGACGAGCTCCTCGCCGAGGCCGTGAAGCGCTCTCTTGCAATCGTCATGTCGCGTCGCGGGACGGAAGGCGCGCCCGCGCCCCAGCCCACGGACGAAGACGTGAAACTCGCCGAGGCGATCGGCTACGGCGCGGTGAAGTACTCCGACCTCTCGCACGATCCGATCACCGACATCGACTTCAGCTGGGACAAGGCCCTTGCGCTCGAAGGCAACTCGGGTCCGTACCTGCAGTACGCGTACGCGCGCGTCTGCTCGCTCGTCGAGAAGGCGGGAGGAACGGACGGGGCGTCGCCCCTGACCAAGGATATCGGCTTCGCCGTTTCAACTCCGGCGGAGAAGCGGCTTTCGCTGCAGCTGCTGGAGTTTCCGGGCGCGGTGGTGCGCGCGGCGGAGGCGTACAAGCCGAGCGTGCTCGCGGACTACCTGTTCCAGACGGCGCAGCTCTACTCGACGTTCTACCAGAGCTCGCCGATTCTGAAGAGCGAGCCGGAGGTGCGCGCGTCGCGCCTGAGGCTGTGCGTTCTCTTCGGTAAAGTCCTTTCTGCGGGACTTGGCCTGCTGGGCATTGACACGCCGCGTCACATTTGATATCATATCCAACCGTTGCTGGAGAGATGGCAGAGCCTGGTTGAATGCACATGACTCGAAATCATGCATACCCGCAAGGGTATCGGGGGTTCGAATCCCTCTCTCTCCGCCAAGTTTGTTTTTTCTGCGGGCGTAATTCAATGGCAGAATAGGAGCTTCCCAAGCTTCTTACGTGGGTTCGATTCCCATCGCCCGCTCCACCATCTGTTTACGGGATGTTGCGGCGACTTACAGTTTCTAACCTTGCCATAGTCGAGAGGGCGGAAGTGGAGTTCGGCCCCGGGCTAAATGTGATAACCGGCGAGACGGGTGCGGGAAAGTCCGTGCTCATGGGTGCGCTTGAGCTTGTGCTCGGTGGGCGCGCCGATTCCTCTGTTGTCCGCGACGGCGCGAAGGAGGCCGAGGTTGAGGCGGAGTTCGACGGACGCACCGTGCGCCGCACCGTCACGGCAGAGGGGCGCTCCCGCGCGTGGGTTGACGACGAGAGCGTCGCTGTCGCGGAGCTTAAGGAGCTCGGCCGCAGGCTCGTCGACATACATGGTCCGCGCGCAAACCAGAACATCCTCGACGAAGGCTTCCAGCGCGATGTACTCGACCGCTTCGGCGGCGTGTCGCGCGCGAAGTACGAGAAGGCGTACGGAGAGTGGCGCGCGGTTGCGGACGAGATCGCGGCGCTCGAGGGCGGCACTCCTGTCGCGGACGAAATCGATCTTCTGAAGTTCCAGGTTGGCGAGCTCGAGGAGGCGAACGTCACGTCCGAAGACGACGATCTCGCGGAGCGTCACGCCGCCGCCGCGCACGCCGCGGAGATCGTGGACGGCGCGAACGCGATCACGGAGGCGCTTGGAGGCGACGACGGCGCGGAGGCGATCCTCGCCAAGCTTGGCCCCATGTTCGCGTCCGTCGCGCGTCATTTCCCTGCGGCGAAGGAATGGGCCGCGGAGGCGGAGGAGATTTCGGTGAGGATCGACGAGCTTTCGCGCAGCGTGGCGGATGCGGTGAGCCGCATAGACGCGGACCCCGCGGCGTTCGAGGAGCTCGACCGCAGGCTCGCTGTCGTGAGCCGCATGCGCCGCAAGTACGGCGATCCCGTGGCGGCCCTTGCCGAGAAGCGCGCGAAGCTCGACGACCTCGAGCATCGTGACGAGAGGCTCGAGGAGCTGCGCGGCAGACTTGCCGCGGCCGAGGGCGACGCGAGGAAGGCGGGCGCGGAGCTGACGAAGCGCCGCAGGACGGCGGCGGAGAAGCTCGCCAAGTCGGTAACGAAGGAGCTCCGCGACCTCGGCTTCCTCCAGGCGAAGTTCGGCGTCGCGGTGGAGCCGGCGGAGATGTCGGCGCACGGATGCGACGTCGTCGCGTACATGTTCGAGCCAAACCCTGGCGAGACGGCGCGTCCGCTCGCCGCGATCGCGAGCTCGGGCGAGATCGCTCGCGTGATGCTTGCGCTCAAGACTGTGCTCGCCTCGCACGACGAGACCGAGGTGCTCGTCTTCGACGAGATAGACGCGAACATAGGCGGCGAGGTGGGGCGTGCCGTCGGCGAGAAGATGCGCGCGGTCGCGGCGACGCACCAGGTGCTGGCGATAACGCACCTTCCGCAGAGCGCGGTGTACGGCGACAGGCATTTCGTTGTGTCCAAGGGCGTCTCGGGAGGACGCACTAGGACGAGGATTTCAGTTGTAGAGGGCGATGACCGGGTTTCGGAAATCGCCCGCATGCTCGGCGGCGAAAAGCTAACGAGCGTGACGAGGAAACACGCGCAGGAACTGTTGGAACATGGCAAGAAAAAGCACTGAGGCAAAATATCCGGTCAAGATCGTGGAGGACGCGTTCGCCGAGGGCGGCGCTCAGCTCGCGGAGACGCTTAAGGCCGTAGCGGGGTCCGAATCCCCGCGCGTCGCCGTAGTCGCGGACGCGAACGTCGTGCAGCGCACCGAGGGACTCGGGCGCAAGATGGGGAAGTTCTTCCAGGACAACTCCGTCCAGCTCGCGGCGAACCCCGTCGTCATCTCGGGCGGCGAGAAGGTCAAGACGGACAACTTCCAGAGCGCGATGCTCGTGGCCAATTCGCTTGTCGACGCGAAGCTCGGCGTCAACGACGTCGTCATAGCGCTCGGCGGCGGAACGGTCCTCGACGTGGCGGGCTACGCCGCCGCGCAGGTGCGCGGGGGGATCAAGGTGCTCCGCATGCCGACGACGGTCGCGTCGATGCTCGACGCCGCCTTCGCGGAGTACGCGGCGGTGGACACTGTGGCCGTAAAGGATGCGTTCCGCATCCGCAGCGAGCCCGCTGCGGTGGTGGTTGACCCTCTCTTTGCCAAGACCGTCCTCGACGGAGTGTGGCGCGCCGGCTTCGGCGAGGCCGTGAGGTATGCCGCCGTCTGCGACGGTCCGCTCATGAAGAAGCTCGCGAAGCGCGCGGAGGCGATACGCTCGCGCGACTACGATGCGCTGAAGGAGACGGTCGCGGAGTGCGCCGCGTCCCGCGCCGGAAAGCCGTATCCCACGTTTGCGCTCTGGTGCGCGGCCAGGCTCGAGGCGATGAGCGGCTACAAGCTTCCGCACGGATACGCCGTCGCGATCGCGATCTGCATCGACTGCGCGTACGCCGTAAAGGCGAAGAAGATGAAGGAGAGCGACCAGGAGCTCGTGTGCCGCGCGCTCGCCGACTGCGGCGCGCTGGACGGACTCCCCCACAGCCATCACCTCCTGGGGCAGTCCGAGAGCCTTCTGCGCGGACTCGACGCGTGGGCGCTGTT
>JAEEGG010009021.1_pt1 | contig 22467 bp, 24 predicted proteins | sample 9134161 | NCBI WGS metagenome assembly JAEEGG01 (sample SAMN16246543, study PRJNA631951) | gut metagenome | biome: gut microbiome; feature: rumen; material: CR-attached | host: Bos | place: Iran: Karaj | collected 2018-10
TTGGACTTGGTGGATTCTGTTTCAAAGATACATCCTATGATGAAAGTAGATTTTGATTCCGAATTGAACTCTGACATAGAAAATAATGCTCTTTTGGCGATGTCAGAGGCGCTTATATGGTCAGTAGAAACTTTTACTGAGAAGGGGCCAATGTCTAATTTCCGTAGTATTGGAGTTAGTATAGCCCAGACTTTAAGCAAGAGGATGTATTTTGCAAAACTCATTCATCATGCTAATACAGGAAGAATAACTATAGAACAGTTTTATGAGTATGCATCAGAGTATATTGCCGCAGAGTCCGTAAATGTCATTAATCAACTCTGGGATGTTATTGGTGCAGAATTACCACAATATTTAAGTGCAGGTATCCAGAAAGTCCTAGAATTCTTTGACGTTGATCCTCAAACTGCAGAATGGATAGCAGGACTTATTGATAGTGCTATTAATGTAGCCTACTCGTATGTAAAGAAATTCTTAACACAAGAGAAGATACAAGAATTTGTTTATCAAGCCATTAAGTTTATAATTGAATCGTCACGCAAACTGTTTTCCTTAATTGATGAAACAGTTGAAACTGCCAAAGATTTATTTCATAAAGCAGAAAATAAAATTAAGAGCTGGGGGAGAAGTATTTGTTCACTTTTCAATTGGAATATTCCTGATTTTTTAAAAGAAACTGAGAAAGAAGACGTATTCTCCGATGATGTAGACGTTAATAATGTAGATACCAATGAAGTGAATGCCAGTGGTATAAATGTTGATGATGTTAGTATTGATACTGTGAATGCTGATAATATGAATATCGGTGATGTAAACATTGAAGATGTTAGTATTGATACTGCGAATGTCGGTGATGTAAACATTGAAGATGTAAATATAGATGCTGGTATTCAAGTAAGAAAAGATGATGTAGATAAAAAGAAAAACAAAAAGAATGTTGATGTTATAAAATAGATTTTAGCATTATGGATAAAAGTTCATTTCAGATATTTAGAGACTCATTTGAATCTGCATTAGTCAAAGCGCATAAGTCTATTTTATGGATAGATTGTTTTGATTATGATTTCATTATTGATATTATTAAAGGATTATGTGACAATAATATTTCCACTTTAAATGTCAATAATATTCGAATTTGGAATAATGCCGATATGCTTGAAAGAGATTTGACGGGGAAGGTAATAAGCGGGCTGACTTTTATCGAAAACGCTGCTGGCAGTCATGTTCTTGAAGGTAAGACATTCACCCGATACAATGAAGAGATACATCATGATCGGGAGAAATACAAAAGATATGTACCACAAAACGTGAAATTAGCACTGGAAGAAAGTATTACTAATTTTACCAAGAATAAAAATGGCAATCTATTGATTGCTCGTATTTCTGCTTCCATGTTTGATAACGATAATGGTCGTATAATTGCATCATTACAAGATTTTGTTTATCACAACAACAAAGAATTAGAAGAAAAGAAAAGAACGATTATGTTAATTGCTTCAAATCATTTTGAAGTATTTGGATTAGAACACATATGTGAGCATCTATCATTACCTCTACCTGCAAAGAAAGATATTCAAGATATTCTTGGCTTTTCAATGGAAAAAGACGGAGATGGAAAGTTGAGTATTGAGGGTGATGGGAATCCGCAATTCCCTTTTGCATATGATTTTAAAGGTGGCGATGACTTCAAAACAAGAGATGATTTTATGCAGCATTATGAAGAATTAATTGATGCCCTATATGGAATGTATCGATACGACATTGTTGAACTCCTCCAAACACTTATATCAGAATCCCCAGATCATGAGATCCAATATTATTTTAAAAAAGGGAAGACTTTACCAGCTAGAATCAAAGAAGTAAAAAAGCAAATGGTTAAAAATTCTGGATTACTCGAAGTTATTGATTATGAGAAGGGTATTGACAGGGAAGTCGAAGATATAGACAATTTGAAAGAACATCTTAAGATGGAGCGTGATTTGATGAGTAATCAAGTGTTCCTAAAATCAAAGCTACCAAAGCCAAAAGGTATTCTCTTGGTAGGTGCGCCAGGATGTGGAAAATCTGCATCAGCAAAAGCGGCAGCCTCAATTTTGAAATTGGACTTATATCGACTAAATATTGGTGATTTGCTTGGGCATAAATATGGCCAAAGTGAAAACCAATTTAGCGAAGCACTACGTACTGCTGATGCATCAGCCCCCTGTGTTTTGTGGATTGATGAGATTGAAAAAGCATTTGCCGGTGCAGGTAATTCACAAAATAACGATGACACACTAACGCATATAGTTGGACGTTTTCTAACATGGATGCAAGAACATAAGACCCTTGTATATTTGGTGGCTACAGCAAATGATCTGTCAGATCTGAAACCTGAAATGAAACGTAAAGGTCGATGGGACGAGATATTTTATCTCGTATATCCCGACACTGAAGGTCGTAAAAAGATATTAAATGCTTGTTTAAAAAAGTATGATTTAAATGATAAAATCTTTCCGACAAATATTCTTTTTGAGTATGTAGACAATATGGACAAGATGAGTGGCGCAGAAATAGAAAGTCTCGTCATTAATGTTGCTAGACATTACCTTCTCAATAGGCAAGAGGAAAGCCTGAAAGAAATCATAGATGAAGAAATTGAACACGGAGCCGATCTAAAAACATATAACGACTATATTCAAAATAAAATACCGATCTATAAGGAAGCAAGATATAAACCTGCAAGTAAGTATTACAAAGACAACTGAATATGAAAGAACAACAAGAAAAAGCAATATTGGAATTCTTAGAAGAATGGCCTACTGAAGAAAGCCTTTCTAGTCCATTTGTTAATAGTATCAAAAATGGACGGTATGTTGATGGTGCTATATGTTATTTACCGGATAATGACAAAGAGAATTCTGCTTTTTGGTGCAATTATATAATATCATCTACCCATTTTTATGTATTCGCCATTTTGAACAAGTGGATGAAAGAAACCTCATCAAATATAATAATACAGAGGATTGACGCATATTCTAAACAATATATGGAGGATATTGTGAATGAAATGGATATACTTTTGTATTCTATTGAGAAAAATACCATTCAGAAAGATATAAGGGAATACATAGATTGTTCTATCAATGCTTTTTTGAACAGATTCATTTCAAATATCTCTTTGTTGTCTGTTTTTTGTAAAAAAGATGAATTTAAGAACATCAACAAGATATACAGAGTTATACTTTTAAAATATCTTGGCGAAATGGAGTCAAAGTCCATGTTATCATTGTTTATAGCATTTATTATTTCTAATCAACATACATCTATTAATACAGTTTCTGGTAGAAAATACATTAATGTGTTTGTTCAGATGTTATCTGAACGTTATGAATTCGCTCAATTCTCAAGTTTGTTATTAAAGACGGAATTAGAGTGTAATTCTACAGAATGGGAAGCTTTCATTACTCAATTAAAAAAGAAATGCGAAAATTGTCTTAAGTATTGTGACGCCAGCAATATTTGTGTTGATGGAATAATATTGGGATTTACCAGTTATACAGAAGCTGATGAAATAAAAAAGAAAAATAAAATTGAAGGAAAATCTGATTCTGGTTCTACTTGGAGTTATGGTAAGATAGAGTATAATGGCACTGATATAAGTTTTAATCCTAATTTGGGAGGACTCTGTTGTGGGATGCACCTTTATAATGGGTGGGATGAAGACAATTGTAAAAACGCGTTGAATCATTTTTTAAGAATTGTTTTCAAGGATCCGAATTTAGATTCAAAGGAAATGTCATATAATGATTTTGTTGCATTATTAAAAAAGAATGATTTTTTCGAATTACAGAAGTTCCATTATCCACCCAAATATTGGCACTATTCGGCACAATGGAGACAAGTGAATTCTTCACATATTTGTGATTTTATTTTTAGTATTGACGCTCCTAAGGATTCTGCAGACGCAGAATTAGCAAAGCAGAAAAAGGATATTTCTATTCAATTAGATATTTATCTTAATGATTACGATGATCAAGATGAGTTATATAAAACTATACCTCCCGATACTTCAACAGATTCTTATGATTCCTATTCAAGTAGTGATTCTTATGAATTTGACATGGGATTTATGGGGTTAGTTGGGGGGTAGTATACTGTATTAACTCTTAAATCATTTTACATATGCAGAGAGAACAAATTAAAAATATTAATAATTTCTTAGAAGATTGGCCTACTGAAGATTCATTACTTAGTCCAATCATGAATAGCATTAAACATAATCGTTTCGAGTCCGGAAGTGTAAAGTTCTTATTCTGTGACAATAAAGAAGAAAAGGGTTTTTGGGTACAGAATATTGGCAGATTTGTACATCTTTATATTTTTTCAACTTTAACAGAATGGTCACATCAATATGATCTTGTTACAGAAGAACGAAGAAAGAATTTTTTGTCTTTTTACAAAGAAGCAATTCTTTCAGAAATGAGTAATTTTATAAGTCAAATCGACATAATACCAAAAAGTATACATTCTGTCATTGGAGTCATTATTGATGCCTATTTTTGGGAAGAAAATATGGATACCCCATATTTGTCGATTATTACAAGAATGCCACAAAAGTTTTCACATGACATATATCAGCAATATCGCAGTGTTTTGGAAACCTATTTGACAGCCAAAGGCGTTGATTATTTGGATGCAAATATTTGCAAGATAATTAATTATTTAAATGCAACAGATGTCATTATCGGAAAAGCGGAGTGTTTCCTTTTATTACTTAGACGAATGTCGGGTTTTGATAATAATACGTCTATATCCACAATACTAAAGTTAATTTCTCATAATAGATGTAGTTTTGATACTTTTAGAAAGATTATTTGCTTCTATATTGAAAATTACAACATTTACAAAGAGGACTCATATTTTTCTTTTTGTAATTCATCTAAAGAGTTCGAATTTTGGAAAAAAAATTCTTCTAATTATAGTTTCGCTTTATTGTATTTTGTCTTACAAGAATGGCGTTGTAATGACGAAACATCCATTGAATTAAATTGGCGAGGATTGTTTTCTAATGATTCTCACACTATTCAAATGGAACAGGAAATGAAATCTTTAAAAACCATGATTGTTGACAAAAGTAATTCCCTTCCCAAAGCAATTGTCGAGAATATTGGGTTTATGATAGAAGACTATTGTTGGAAAAAATACAATGAAGTACCCTCTTTGATAACAATCGTTGTTTTCTCTAGTTCCTTTGTTGAAAAATATCAAAGATTGCTTCTGTGTGACGTAAAGGACAATCTTCAGAATTTCATAAACAAGATTGATTGCTTTTTGCAATTTTGTCTCATTCTTGATTCAAATGCGACCTATGTGAGGTCTAATCTCTTGGAGTTATTAGAATTAACCTGCAATAATGAATCAGAGAAACTAGAAAACATACTTGAATTATATCCTTATTATGGAGATGATTTTGGCTTGACATTGTTGCAATTTTGCCAACAAAACCATTCTGTTTACAAATTATCAAAGCAAGCGATATCCAAATATAAATATCATTTATTTGTTGACAGTTGGATGTCTGTAATTCATAAAAGATTAGAAGAAAACGGGAAACCATATAGTATAGAATTATGTGAAAGAACTTCTTCATATATGCGAATCATTGAGTATTTAGAATCACGTCATTTTATTTTTTGGGACAAATGTGAACGCTCAACAACCCAAGTAATAAATGATATTAGGAAAGAATCTCCAAGGAAAATGCGTGATCCTGTTAGAGATAATGTCCAAGCTAAGACAAAAGAAATCAGTATAAAAGAAAAAGAAATTATTTACAATAATATTAAGTCATTCCTTTCAAATACATTAAAGGAGGGAATACACTTGTTTATTAACGAAACAAAAGAACAGGAAGAGGGAAAAGGAAAAAAAATAGAATTGACAGAAGATGTATTTAAGGTCGTATATAAAAATCTTGTTGATAATTATGCAAATAAACCTCTGCCCGATTTCTCTTTTGATACAACAAGCAGTTTTTATTGGTATGCAGACAGGGTTGCAAGAGTATGGGTGTTTTGGAGAGCAGGATTGAGTGACTACATTAATAGCAGTGCAAGTATAAGAGATGAACAACGTGAAAGTATTAAAGAAAAATTCGATACATTTGTATGGGGTGCAATAAAAAGTGACGTATTAGCATGGTGTAGAAGTTATTACCGTGTGGAGGACTCTTCCTGTGCGTCAACAGATTCAATGTTATATGATAATTCCTATTATGACGACAACGATCTCAAGGGAAGTGAACGAGTAGGTTAAATTCATGTAGTGATATCAAGCAGAAATCAAGTCAAGTTACAATATAATAGTCATGTAAATATGGGATTTAAAGGGAAATTTGAATTAATGACATCAACACGTCTCTCAGGATTTAGGTTTTATTCATTTGTCCTAAAATGTACTAACCTATTTCAAAGCGAGAAAGTTGATTGTATGATTAGCTATGAAGGTTGCCCTCAACCATTCATTTTCAGGGATCAAACCTTTAAGGCAGGACGGTCTTACCGTTTTGATTTCGACACCGTGGATTGGCAATGGTATCAGCACGATTTCTTCGCCATCTTAGGCAAAGACGACCGAATCGTGGAAAAGTGGCAGTTAAATCTGAAAGAGTATAAACCCGGTGAATGTCCTGAATGTCATGGAACATTGAAGTGCCGGAAATGTAACGGCAAAGGATTTATTTATCCCCCCACTCATTCCGAGCAATACAAGATGTGTGACGCTTGTGGTGGTACAGGCACATGTCATCGTTGCGACATTCCTAAAAGGCCTGGTCGTTTTGGCGGGCCACCTACTGGTATAGGTAATGGATTTAAATAATAGCGGAATATGGCATTAAAAGGGTCTTTCAACTGGTACAACTCTATACAACAAGGTGGAAAGAAAGCAATATCTTTTACCTTGTATTGTGACAACTTGTTTCAAACTGAAACCTTTGATTGCGCTATCATTGATAGTGCAGCACAAGTTACACCACAAATTAGAAGACAAATATCCTTGAAAGCAAAACAGTCTTTCAGGTTTGACTTTGATTCATGTGGATGGGATTGGTGTGTTGGGGATTACTTTGCAATCTTAGGCAAAAATGACAAGATTGAAAAACGCTGGGACTTAAATCTTAAAATTTATGGTCGTGGCGAATGTCCTGAATGTCATGGAACACATAAGTGCAAGTATTGTAATGGAAGTGGTACTGTGAATAACAGACATATACATACTATTTCACCTTGTACTGATTGTAATGGTACAGGTATTTGCCAAACTTGCTATGTTCCAATTCGTCAGGGAAGTAATCTCGCAAATCAGGTTTATGGCAATGTTCAGATGCCAAATCCAGAAATAAGTAGGCAAAGAAAAATAGAAGCGTTGAGACGGACCATCAGTGATTTGCAGTCCAAGATTGAAAAGGAAGAATGGAACCAACGAATGTGGCAACTAAAAGGGATGGATGTGTCTGCCCATACTGCATATAGTTCCCAACTTGAATTAAAGCACATGTACGAGCGTCAACTTATACAGGCTCAATACGAATTACAGCAATTGGAATCTATGAATTTATAACAGAATGACATGAATGGTACCACAAGAAGACAGCTGATTGATGCAGCTAATAACAACAATGGTTTTGCCATAACGTTGTTAGGAACATATCTAATAAATAATCAAGAAGATACAGAGGCTGGCGCAAATCTGATCTTATTGGCGGCTGATGCCAAAAACGTCTTATGGGCTAAGAATTTGAAACTATACATGCGGGCATTTAATCCATGCGAGCTCCCCATACATTATCATGCGCTGCTTGATTCAGATGCAAGAGAACAACTAGAAAATTATGTTGCAGAAAATGACTTTTGGGCAATGACTATTTTGGGTGATTTACTTTATCAGGGCAGAGTAGTTCCGCAAGATCAAGATACTGCAGAAATACTATTAGGTAGAGCTGCCAACTTGGGGTGCTTATATGCGAAGGAACTGGTAAATGCTTATGGGCTATCTACGGTAAGGGCCATGGCCGCTGACATCTTGAAGAAATATAAGACTACTGACAATAAAAAATTCTGGATGCTAAAATAGGGTTGTATATGTTTGGACTAATTGATATTAGGAAGTTCAGTAAAAACTTATTATATAAGAGTCAATACGGCATAACTGAGGAGGAATGTGAAAAGGGCATCCGAACCGCTTGTGACTTCTTTGGCATTCCAATGCCGAGAGCCATAGAAGACCTGACAAGGGATCCCAAAGGTGCAACTATGTTCAAAAATTGGGATGATAACAGGTTTGATGACGACGTTCTTTGTTTTGACCTACAACAACTAAAACGATTAGGTGTAAACAACTATATTGGCTTCACAGCCGTATTTACGCATGAATGCGCCCATAGATACTTTCAAGGCAGATTGCTTCCTGGCCCAGACTTCGGACAATGGGAGGGAGAACTTGTTGCTGACTACTTTATGGGGGTTCGTGCATCTTTAGAAAGGATGGATATTACTACTGTTGTTAATGAGTTGGCCAAGCAAAGTACTGGCTGTGGCACTCATCCTACAGGAAAACTGCGTTGGGAATATGCCACGTATGGAAAACAGGAAGGGAACTTTCATCTGATTCACCGTAAGCCGTTTGACATAGAAGAATATTTCCAGTGCTTCTTAGAGTATCGCAAAAATCATTTGGAAGAATTACGTAAGGCAGAACTAAAAGTTTACTAATATCGATTAATATGGCTAATCAAGATAATGATAAAATGACATGGATGAAAAGGCCAACAATGGACGAGTTTCTTCATAAGGGAGAGCATGAACATAAAGGTGATGTGTCATTTACAGGAGCATGGAGATGTACATTGTGCAGTTGTCCTCAATATGTAGGAGGTGATAGCCCGTCTGATTTATGTCGGAATTGCGGGCATCAGAGACACAAACACGAATATCGCACCTAATATTTATCGTTCTTCTCTGTAAGAAGATACTCAATCGTCCTATCTTTGTTGTCATGGAAGAAATGTATAGAAACTCTGATTCTCAGTATGACGATATGCAAAGATGGTTTGCATATCTACGTCGGCATGATGCCAACATATTCGATGTATTCTTCAAAGACAAGGAGAATATAAGCGATGAGGACATTGTGGCCATCATTGAGGATGTGGCAAAATTCTTTAGATTGCCTGTACCTGTTATCCAAGACAAGTGCGAAACCATAGCAAAGATAATGATCAGCAAGGAAGGGACGGAATGTGAACTGTACTATGATTGGAAGTTGATGGAAAAAGCTGGAATCAACAACGTTGATACCTTCCGGCTGTCCATTGTTCATGAACTCTCTCATGAGACTCTTTTTCAAACTCGTTTCCTATTATTTGAGAACGAACTATGGATTCAGGAATTGGCTGCAGATATGGTTGTTGGAGCATTCTCGGCTATTGGCTCAGATGTAGCAACAGGGAAATATAAATACGTATTGCGACAGTTACCTGCAAGTATGACCCATCCAGACGGAGAACTTAGAGCAGCCATCGTGGGGTATGGCCGTGAATATATCACCCAGTTGCGGAAACAGGGAGCGATTGATGTTATTCAAGAAGTTTTGAAGGGACTTCCTGCCTTTGTATATGGCCATTACCAAGAACTGCAAGAGTCATGGAACCACGTGCGATGGGAGGATGAACAAGAAGATAATCCTATAGAGACTGCCCCTATTGACTATGAGTCACTGCCTGACACGAACTTAATCAAGCAATCTTATCTAAAATATAAAGCGAGTAAGGAGGACGAAATATGAACATCATGGATAATAGTCCTATAGATGCTCCGGCAATCGGCAAGATTGTTACTGAGTCATTCGAAGTGGAGCAGTTAACTGACTGCCACCTGTACCTATTGCCTTCGAACACTAAAGCATTTGCCAACAAGGCTACTGAGGTGTTTGGAATGCTGATGGAAAAGATGGGAGCAAGTCGGTTGCTGAACGACTATAAGTTTGATATCATCAATGAGTCATTATCATTCGATAATCAACCTTTACTTAAAACTGCAATCAATGAGGAAAAGGCCAACTTTATCTTACCGCTTTATACACCTGATAAGTCCGAGAAACAATACTTAATTGTCCGTTCTGAGGAAAAAGACCTGTTTGCTCATATACCGTTGATGATTTATACATCAGAACGGATCAGCAAATACAGCATCATGGAGCAGATGAAGTGGTATGGGCAGGACAATCCAGAAGCAATGCAAGACTTCATCAAAGAGGAAGTTGACACCGATGCTTTTTGGAAAAGGTATGCTGCAGCCTCGGCTTCAAACATGATGCATCCAACCTTTGGTATGGCTGTGTCAAAGGCTGCGCTAAAGGATAAACTGGGAATAAAAGGCAAGATAACCCATCTTGACAAACTAAAGATGATGGAGCGGATAGAGGAAAACTTCGTCAAATCCCACCGTGATGAGTTAGCAGATGCAGAGTTGATGGTTGTGTTCAGTAGCATGGACGTACATTCGCTTAGGAAGTTTGCCAATATGCTGAATAAGAACCAAAGAAGTAAACTGGCAGAGATAGCGAACGTGAAGAAGCTTGCTGAAAATGCCAGTACCTGGCTTGAAGTAAGATTTGCCGGAAAGATAGAGTCTGGCCATAGAACAAAAGGAAGATATAGGCTATATATCACTGATGGGAAGAAAGACGAGTTGGTGGAGTTTGATTCCAGTGACTCCTTCCTTGTGTATCTGCTATTCTTGATTGATAAAGTATTGAAAGACGAGGTGGACACCTTGGACTTTGACAAATACAAAGACCTTTTCGTTAAGCTTTCATGGGAAGTGTACCGCTTTTGTGACGGAGAAGAACACTTCAAGAAAATCACGAAAGGACGAGATGACAAAGGCAACGCAAAGGAAAGGCGCCTGAGCGACTGTTTGGGTGACATAAAAATTTCTGTTAGCGATGCGTGCAACAAATTGGGGGCTTTGCCAGCTCCTTATATAATAGAAGATGCTGACGAACATCTCTATGTGGAGAAACAAGATATCATGCTTCCGAAGGAGTTGACGGACGTGATCAACAAGTGGAGTGCCACTATATAAAATTCTTGTTAACAAATGCAAACGAAAATTGGTACATTATTGATTTTCAGTAAGATGAAAGTTTAACTATACCGTCTATACAAGTTTAGGTCATTAGGCCAGAAAATGCCGAACTTTGCACCAAGAAATTGATGTAAAATCGGCATTTTTTCATGCCTTTAAACTTGTATGGATATGGACGAGAAGAATTACAACGGCTACGATGTTGAGAGACTCAACAACTATGAGAAAGAGGGAGATGACATCAGGAATCTCCTTAAAACAGAAAGTGGCTTCTGCCAGCGCTTCTTTTTCGGGAAAGACCTGAAGAAGTGTAACATTGCACGGTTCCGCAACAAGCATATCAGTGAACTGGCACAGACCTATCATGTGGAAATCTCTGAGGATACATACAGTACCATCGTGTATGAAACGCTTTGGGCAAACGGGACGTGGGCACCATTGGACACCTACGACAAGCAATCGACGTTTTTCGCTTGGTTGCGCCGTGTGGCCAGAAATGCGGTGATGGAACGTTTGGAGGAAGAACATATCATTCCAGAGAATCGCATGCGCACAGTTGGCAATACACGCCTAACGATGTTGTCTCAATCTGTGGGGAAATGTAAGTTGGTAGTTGACGAGTTGATGGCTCATACCAAATACTATGACCTGTTGACAGCAGTCTATGTTGACAGACTCAAGAAGAATGAGATCATGGAGAAGTTAGACTTGACGGAGGAAGACTACAATAAGCAGAAAAAGCAGGCTGAACGCCAACTGAAGGATGCCATTCTCCGCTCCGCCTATTGCTTTGAGGAGGATGTGCTTCATAATAAGAACGCGAGTATCATCACTGTATCGTCGGAGTTTGTCATGGATATGGCAGAATGGTATAAGGGGCGGACAAGTGAGAATCCATTCAGTGATGTCTTGGGGCTTCATTTAACTGATAATGAGGTAAAAGACAAGATAGTGAAATTCATCTACGACTTCTCTGCCAAATTGAAGTGGACTGATGAAGAGAGACAACTATGGAGACTTCGTTTTGTGGAGAAGGTGCCACCAGTCAAACTGGCTGAAGAGATGGGGGTGGACAGGCACTGGGTTGACCAGCATTATTCCCGTATCAACAAGAAGTTCAAGAGGGCTTTCAAAAAATGGTGGAAGGTAAACGGTTAAAAATTGGAGGGTAAGTATATGACAAACAATAATGGCTATATGACAGTAAGGGAGGCTGTGGAGAAGAAAATATTATCAGAGAGAGACTATCTGTATGTTATCTATCTCCTGACGATTATGCTGAAGAAGATACTTGTTGAAACGCATGGAGGTGGGCATTTCAATGTCAATATCGACACTGTGAAGGTCTTAAAGGAAGAAGACAAGGATGTGAGGGTTGAACTTGTAGATGCAGAAATCGGGCATGAGGCTTGTAACGGAAAGCCTGAGTTTGACACAGAAGCACTCAATCCCTGCTTTCTCGCTCCTGAAAGTTTTCTGGGACGCTTCTCACCTGCATCAGATGTGTATTCCCTGGGAATAATGTTGTCTTATATGCGCTATGGGACATACCCCTTTGACATCAACGAGTCGATGGAAAGGAGTAAGATACTGGCTGTTGTCAAGGCAAATGACCCTGATATAGAGATTCAATCACGTGTTGATCTGCTTATTACCAAATCTATACGAAAAAACGCGAGTGACAGATTCAAAGATGTTGAAGATTTGGGGATAGCTTTGGTTCAACAATTGGATATAGAAATGCCCAACTGCTTCAGTTGTTTTTCTGTTGGTAGAAAGAAAAGGAAGATAGGTGATGGAATACGACATCCGAATGGTTGTAAATTAGAGAAAAAGGAAAAGACTGATGGTTCTTCACAGGTTCCGAGTTTCAAGGCAAAAATAAAAGAAAGGGAGGGTGACGGTTTCCGTGACGTTGCGGGGATGGAGGATATAAAAAAAATGCTACAACGTGACTTCGTTGAAATAGTCTCTCACCGTGAGTTGGCTAAGGAGTTTGGCATTATGCCCTCGAACATGTTGTTCTTTGGCGCTCCAGGAACTGGCAAAACATTTATCAGCATGAAACTGGCTGAGGAGTGCGGCATGGCATTCTGTGTGGTAAAGCCTTCAGACATCGGTTCTATATGGGCTCATGGTTCGGTCGGTATCATCAAAGATTTATTCAAGCAGGCTGAAGCACGGGCTAAAGAAAACGAACGGGGGTGTATCCTGCTTATTGATGAGATGGATTCTGTTTGCAGTCGCAGGGAGGCATTCCAAGGGAACGAGCATCTGGCAAACGAAGTGGCTGAGTGGCTGACACAACTGAATGACTGTGTAGAGAAGAATGTGTTCGTGATAGGCACCACAAATTGTATAGAGCGAATTGACAAGGCCATCATAAGGCACGGGCGCATTGACCAGGTTCTGTACATCGGCCTACCCGACATTTCGTGCAGAAAGCAATTGTTTGAATTGGAGCTTAGCAAACGGCCTCATGACGAAGACATAAATATGGAAGAACTGGCACGTCTTACGGACGGGTATACATCGAGTGACATATCCTTTATGGTCAAAGAGACTGCAAGGAATGCTTTTGAGGAATGCTTGAAGCGTGACAGTGGAACCATTGTAAAGATTAGCGAAACGATGCTGCAGAATGTTATCAAGGCGACGAGACCGTCTGTAAGCCATGATGATGTACGTAGGTATGAGAAGATGCGCGACGAATTTGTCGAGCATAACAAGAAGGATCGTCCAAGAATTGGATTTATTTCATAAATTGTAAGAGATGGAGGCGAATAGGCCCTCTTTATATAATGTAGAACAAATAATAGGAAAAGATTATGAACAAGACAGACATTTTAGAAACATTAGGCGTTTTAGGCTTTGAGGTAGAAGAAATACCAGAGTTTGGTTTCCTGTTCAGGTACGAAGGACTGGCACTTGTCTATATGCCTGATAGCGACGAGAACTTCCTGAGATTTGCCGCTCCGAACATCTTTGATGTAACAGAGGAGAACAGAGCATTTGTCCTGGATGTTGTGAACGACACCAACCTTACCATCAAGTACAGTAAGGTGTGTGTATATGGAGATCAGGTCTGGGCGTTCTATGAGTGCAGACTGTTTGGAGAAGGACAGATTGAGGATATTGTTGAACATAGTTTGTTGCTGCTTCATGCCACAGTAGCCCTGTTCCACAGGAAAATCGAGGGAGAAGATTTGGAAACCGGTGATAATGATAAAGAAGAGGAAGGAGGCGAATAAATGAACAAGTCGTACAACTTAGTGAAGGAGATCATTCAATCTTGGAAATACAAGGTCCTGGAGGATGATGGTGAACACATCATTATCCGTTATCAGATGAACGTCATACATATCTGTCCTAATGAAGAAGACGAGACGTTTGTGTCGATTTTATTGCCTAACTTTGATGACGTGACGGATGAAAACTACTCTGAAATTGTGATGCGTTGCCATCGTCTGAACGAGAAATTGAAGCAGGTAAAATTCTACACTATCAACGATGTCATCATCGCCGCCTCTGAATTCTTCTATATGGAGAAGGAAGATCTGGAATTCCAGATGAGGGTTGCCCTCAGTAATCTGGTTGCAGCCAAGGTGAGCTATCGCAGTCTCGATAACTAATAATGTAATATGGAAACTTCAAAAGAGATAACAATGATGCATCAATGTCAAAGGGCAAAGGATGCTGCCAACAAAAACATGAAGAAGTATCTTGATTTTGTTGCAAAGAGTCTGGACAACAGACGTATTGAGAATGCGGTAGCGTCCCTTCTGCCTTTTGATAATGTCATCAGTGCCCGACTGCACTTCGTAGATGACGCATCACAGGTAAAGAGTATGGGATTCTCTGTCATGAGAATGGAATTGACTCCCGCCACCTATTCGCTCGGTATCAGTATCGAGATAAGTAAAGGGGAATATAATGTAAGTGCGAACCCAACGATATTTCTCACGGCTTTCCAACCGTTGGAACAGTTGAGGGAGTATGTTAAAGGACGGGACTTCTCTCTTCAGGTTACAGAGATTTTCGACTCACAGATTGATAATAGCTTTTATCCAAGAAACGAGACTGAAAGGGGATAGTGATATGGGCCACAAGAAATACTATGGTTATAAACCCAAGCATGAACACTATGAGGTGACATTTTGGGCCGACAAAGGTAAAGAAGGTATTGCCCTCTACTTCATTTATGAGGATGGAGAGTGTGGTATGAACAAGTATTATTGGGGCTCTGACATGGATTATGAGCGCAACAAACGAGGTGAAGTAGAGGCAAACTACTTCTGGGACAAGGAGAACACCAAGAAATTGATGCTTCGTACAGGAACCCATAACGGTAAAGACATGGTTGCTGCTATCTATGAACGCTTCAGGCAATATAAGGACTGCGCCAATACACACATTTGTGACTGGTGTGACGCGAAAGGAATTGACTATAAAAAACAAGTTTGGTGGTAGTTATTGCTTATTTGTTACCTCCTTGTTATTAAAGGCATAAAATAAATGAACATGAATAGAAGAATTATCAATTACGATGTTCTCTGGGACAAAATCAGTACACTAGCAATCAAGGCAGGACGTGTAAGCACACGCCCCATCCTGCTTCTCTATTTCGTCATGACCAGTAAGGAAACACCACGGGCAGACAAGTTACTGATCTTCTCTACTCTCTCCTATCTGATTTTGCCTATCGATATTCTTGATGCAAAGAGGCTTCCAATAATTGGCTGGATAGACGAGTTGGGCTCAATTGGAATAACGATTTCCAAAGTCAAGAAGCACATCACTCCGGAGATAGAAGCCAAGGTGGATGCCATTCTTGACAAATGGTTTCCTGAATATACGCAATACGAATTGATAGAAGGATGATAATAGCAAAGTGATACGTAGTTGATTCATGAGAAAGGTACTATTATACATAAGTTTGGTTTTACTCTTTGTGGGTTGTATTGGCGAAAAGAACGAAACTCCTGAGGACATGAAAGATGTTTGGACTTATCCAGGTTCCTATGAAGTGGATTCTGTGAAAGACATACAATCGTATTTCGATTCGCTCTACCATGAGTGCGGTGCCGACATATGGACACACAACCCAGAACTTGGGGAATCCATAGAGGTTTGGAATGCTGTGAAGGAACTCCATCGGTACGTGAACCACGAGAGGAAATATTATCCCGTCAATGAAGTGGGTGCAGCACTCAGGCACATGGCATTTGAACAGGGATATTGCTACAGTCATAGCGGTGATGATCCTGATAGTGTAAATTCAGGAGAGGTGTTCTTGTTCCGTTTTGTTGAGCAAGCGGCTTTGCATAGTCCCCAGTTGGACTTTGTAACAAATTTCCATGCTGAAGATGGGAAGGCAGGAATCCTTTACTATCCAGAGTGGAGCGGCATCAATCCACTATACTCATTTCTTGTGTATAAGACGGAACGAGGATATGAAATGAAGACAGTCGGTCATAAGGGCGATGTTATAATCAACAAGATATTCAGGTTGCTTGACAAACGAGGCCGGATATACTATCTATGTTCCAACAACGATGACACCATCTATTTCAGGCAATACTTGTACGGATGGAATGGCGAGACCATGAGGCTTTTATGTGAGGCAGACAGTATAGGATGGGAAAGATATGACGAAGGATATAAGATTGTGTTCAATCCTGACCGACTTACTTGGAGCTATTGCCTACAAAAGAATGGCGTTTTTCAGAAAGTAGAAGGTACACATACGTATAAGCTGACACTTGATGGAATTAAATCAAAAATCGAATTAGCGTATGAGCATATACAAGAAATTGAGCAGGATAAAAAGCGACAAGAGTACGGAGGAAAAGCTGTACGAAGTGCTACAGTCGGACACTTACAAGTCAGACTTGTACAAGACTGAGGACTTAGGAGAAGGAATGGCTGTTTTGTATCAGAACATTTGGGGCTGGTATAAGCCGAGATTTGTGCTGAACCATAACGACAAGACAGCTTTTGAGTTTATGGATAGCTATCAGTGCTTGGTAACAGTTACTAACGAAGATATTGATTGGGCTTCACTCAAGAAACTGCCCGAAGAGGCTATTTGCAGGGCAGAAAGCCAGTCGTTCCAGTTCCCTTCTTTTATAAGAGGATTTAAGAATGGAGTGTCACGAGTTGATTGGCAGTTGAATCCTGATGGGCGGTATTACATGGATGATGACGGCTATGGCATGACTGCTGATGAAGAGATTGAGATATTTGGTTTTATCGATACTAAAGGAAATGTATTGGTGAAATTTAAGGCCATAAAGGACAGAAAAGAATTGGAAGTCATGCGTAAGGAAGCAGAAGAAATGGTAAAAAACAGATAATTCAATTTAAAAGCGAGAAATTATGAAAAAGTTATTGTTTGTAGTCTTAGCATTCGCAGTGATGCTTGGTTGTTCTTCCCATAATGAAGAATGGAGCGATGTAAGTGAAATCAGTGCAACTGACTTTGTGCAAGAAGATAGCGTTTGTATTGTAGATAGCATAGCTATTGACTCTGCGGCTTTTGTGGATATGTTCATGCCAGCAGAAGAACCTGATACTGTCGGGCGTTATGCTATTTACTCAGAAAAAGGAAAGTTTGGCATATATGACTCATGGCTCAAAGAAAATGTCACCTCCGCTGAATTTGACGAATTACGTTATGCACAGCGTGTAGAGGGGGTAAATCGAACCAATACTTTTTTCAACATGAAAATGGGAAAAGATATTGGAAGTGTTTGTGTAAATGAAGAAGACAATGAGTATGAAATACAAATACTCGCTACTTTTCCCTAAAACCTGTAACAGGAATATATAATAGAGAGATTATGACGTTTAAAGTCAAAGTAAAGAAATACTCGTTCATGAAGAAGTGTCTTATAGTAATGCTTGTCATGGTGGCTGTAAATGTTACAGCCCAAGAAATTGAGGTCGTGGATTCCATTGATGTGGAAACGGGGATAATCTATCCAGCAAATGGTCTAGCAGTTGTTGATACGATAAGTGCTGATACGCTGGACATGTCTGACCCGCCAGTCCCCCAGATTCCATTGGATCAATGCGACAGCCTGATGGTCAGTTCACCCAGTGACCGCTATGGTGTTGTTTGGAAAGACGGAAAATGTGGTATCTATGACATCAGCAAATGGGAGAACGTGACGTGGATAGCATACAAAGACCTGTGGTTTTCGTTCCGCAAGGAAATGGAAGGAGAATACTACTCGTATTTCGTTTGGGATGAAGATAACACCAAAGGGGTAATAGGTGTTGCTGAAGTGAACAATCAGTTTGTTACCATCTGTATGCCTAAAAATGACGATAACGAAGAAGATAGAAAGGAGGAAGAGAAATGAATGAATTGAGAAAAGGATTCTTTGTGTTTGACATGGCTGTGTTTGGCTTCTTCATATTTGCTGTCAATCACACCATGTTTGTCGAGAGTTGGATAGTTGAGGTGGCATTAGACATCGCACTTTTGCTGCGACTCATCGTTTCGCTGCTGTTGTACAAGCGCGAGCGGCTGGCCATAGTTCCATTGTTGGCATTTGTGTTGCTCTATAGCATTGCCATCTATATAGATGCCTTCCGTGACTGTATCATCAACATGGCCAGATTCCCGGAAACACTTTTGGGGAATGAACAAGAGGCAATAGTCTTGACTCGCCCCGTTGAGGGAGAAATGCTCATGAGAAGTGTCATTTATTGGGTATGGCTGATACCTATCGCTGTCTATGTCGTCCAGTTTGCTACAAGGGTAACCAAAGACAACGATTACCCTTGGTACTTCCTAATTGGTGGAATCATGTTTAAGGATAATATAGGCAAGTTGCTCCTATCAATGGTATTGTCTTTGTTCGTCGCATTCCTGATAGGCTACGAGATGCAAGAGTATCTGTCATTCTATGCCGTGATGTCTATTCCTCTTGTCGGTTACTATTTCTGGAATCGACATATCGGTAGAGATCCCTATTTGATAGAATATGCAGCTTTGCTCATAGGCTTGTATGTATTCGACAAAGCGCAGTACAAGGTGGATGGTGAGAGGGTGGCTTACTTGGCTGCAAGTGCAACCATAGTCTTTGCTGTCTGCTGTTGGATGTGTTACAAGTCGAGACGTGTTGTACTGTCATTATTGGCATTCATGATGATGGCATTCTTATTACCAACAGTCTCGTTAGGCTACAATGTCTATCAAAGTATTGAAGGAACTCGCTCTATTAACTATTACCATGTTGGGTTGAGCAACAATAAAGGCTATATGTATATCAAGAGGGATATTGTCATTAATGGCAAGACGGTGAGGCGTATGGGAGTACGGAACCGTTACCACACGACCATCCCATGTGAATATATGTTCGTGTTCCCCACAAAAATGTTCAGTCCCTTTGTCACCTGTATCAAAGAAAACAGGGACTCTGTAGTACGGAGTGTAGAATATGGTTATGTATTAGAATAAAACGTTAACGAGTATGAAGAAGATTATTTTGTGCTTTGTGGTCTTGTTGGGTCTGACAAGTTGCTCAGACCAATTGACTGAGGGTGAATTGTCAAACTCCGTTCAGCCAGTGAACCAGGTGGATGGCGAATACTATTACTATTTGGAGAAGGCCCGATGGGGTGATGCTAGTGCATACGTGAAACTGGCAGACTTTTATCGCGAGGGAAAGTATGTGAAGTCTGACTTCCTCGGAATGACTGCCATGCTTGCTATGGCAGAACAATACGATAGCAGCCTTAGATTAAAGGAATATCTCAAAGCATTGCCAGATGATGACAGTTACAAGCTGATGTTTGAGGCGATGGATGAAATCGGAAGAAAGGATTGCGACAAGGTGAAGAATGTCGCATCAATGCTTGTCGCAAACGGTAAACCAGAGGGCTACGTCATCAATGGTGCTATGCAGGTAGAGGAAGGCGATACTATCGGTGGACTTGAAACCATACGATATGGCGCAGAACAAGGCAGTTCTTTTGGCGAACTGATCTTGTGTATGGCTCCAGCATTGATGGGGAAAGACCAGCAACCGTATAATGCAGAAAAGTTAATCAACATGGCTGACAAATTCCCTTTTGCCAATAAGTTCCTTGCAGAGATGTACGCAGGAGAAGTTTGCGATAGTGTATATAATCCAGAACTGGCAGCATCCTATTTGTTAAAAGCGGATAAATACGGCTTTTTAGGTAGAAGAGGTGCTAAGTGGCTACTAGATTATTATAAAAGCGAGCATATCGAGATTGATGAATTGGAGAAACAAAGATTGCAGACTCTCTGTAAAGGGTTGGCAAACGAGGAAGTGGAAACGGAAGAAATCCCAATCGTTTGTCAAGAACAAAGTATTCAAGAGTATGTGGATAGCATTACTTACTACAGAATGCTAACAGATAATTGTAAAAGAGCTGTTGTGTATGTCGTTGAAACAAAAACAGGAAAATTAATCTCTCACAGTTCCTTGGAAGACACTGGTAATTATGTCATACCGTTTAAAGACACCTTTAACAAAGAGAATGATTATATACACGGAGTGGCCACCTATCTTGCCGTACAGTGGACGGGGAATATTTCATCGAACACCAAGATCGATACTGGTTGCGGTGTCTATGAGAGTAAGAATGGAAAACTCATCAAAGACCATAACTGGCGCAGAGGCGGTTTTGGCGAAATTACATTAGAAGATGCGCTCACCTATCGTTCGGAAGTGGGGCTGACTAAAGCCATAGAACAAGCATACGGAGCTGACAGACAAGCATACGAACACCAAATCAACTTCTATCTGAATGGACAGCCCGATAACCTAATGGGAATGTTGACGTTTTACAATGCCATAGCCAACGGTGGAAAGATGGTAAAGATTTGTGGGGCTACAGAAGATGTCACCGTCATACATGAACAAATATGTTACCCCGAATATATCGTGCCAGTTCAGAGAGCAATGGAACGCTGTGTGTCTGAAGGCATCTATAAGAAAGCCGGACACGAATATATCAATGTGGCGGCGTGTGGACGTACCCTTCGTATAGGGGATGCCAGATACAGAATGGAGCTGTGTGGGTATTTCCCTGCTACGAATCCCCAATACACCATAATGGTAGTTCTGGAGAAAGACGGTTTGCCCGCAAGTGCAGGAGGTTTGTGCGTCCCACTCTTCAGCCAGATAGTTGATGGTTTGTTGTCGCATCTTTAAGTGTTAAAACTCAGAACTCAGCGGTCGCTCGAATATATAAGTACGTCCGGTCACAGATATAAGGCCGTTCGCCCCAATTGATAAGGGCGGGCGTTCTTATCTGATTACATACTACCTTTCTCCCTATTTGTCAGTAGCTCTTTCCCATTTATCCAGTACCTTTCTCCTTCCTTTTAGGTGGTATAATCTTTAAAAACATTAAATTCTTATTCGGTACTGCTGTTATTTCGCGGAAAATCACTAAATTTGCGTCAAATTCAAAATATTATTACTACATGAAAGATTTGAATCGACTAAAGGTTGTCCTGGCCGAGAAGAAAAGGACAAACAAATGGCTGGCAGAGCAGTTGGGTAAGAATTACTCCACCATCAGTAAGTGGTGTACCAATACATCGCAGCCTGATCTTGTGACTTTAGACCGTATTGCGCAGTTGTTGGATTGTTCCAAAAGCTATCTGTTGGTAGAGTAATAAAAGAGTTAAGGACTATGGCAAAGAAGAAAAACGAAAATACTACTTCGATAGGATTTGAAGAGGTGATATGGCGAGCTGCCGACAAACTGCGTGGCAACCTGAATGCCTCGGAGTATGAGGGTGTGGTGCTCGGTTTGATATTCCTGAAATACATCAGCGACAAGTTTGAAGTGAAGTTCAAGGAACTGTCTGAGGATGAATATGCCGATGTGGAGGATAAGGACGAGTATGAGGCTGACGGTGTTTTCTTCGTTCCGCAGGATGCACGATGGAACGTAATCAGTATGTCAGCACATACACCAGAGATTGGACGAATCATTGACGATGCGCTACAGGCCATTGAACGCGAGAATCCGAAATTGAAGGGTGTGCTGCCAGGCAACTATGCCCGTCCAGAATTGGATAAGCGTCGTTTAGGCGACGTGGTTGATCTCTTCTCGAACATTGAGATGTATGCCTCTGGCGATGAACGTGACCTGTTGGGACGTGTCTATGAGTACTGCCTACAGAAGTTCGCCTCGATGGAGGGTAAGAATGCTGGCGAGTTCTATACGCCAAGCTGTATAGTCCGTACTATAGTTGAAGTGTTGCAGCCGTATCAGGGTCGTGTCTATGACCCCTGCTGTGGCTCGGGTGGTATGTTTGTGCAGAGTGCCAAGTTCATCAAGA
>JAEEGG010009028.1_pt1 | contig 22455 bp, 7 predicted proteins | sample 9134161 | NCBI WGS metagenome assembly JAEEGG01 (sample SAMN16246543, study PRJNA631951) | gut metagenome | biome: gut microbiome; feature: rumen; material: CR-attached | host: Bos | place: Iran: Karaj | collected 2018-10
AAATACAAGGAACTGCGCAAAACCATGCGCAAAAACCGCGTTTTGAGTTACCGTCTTTATGACCGCGATATTCCCGAAGTTCCTCTTAGCCTTGATTTATATGAATTTTTACCTGGAGAAATTGATACGCAGATAGAGGCCGCCCGTTTTATTTCTGAACAGAATGCGCGCATCAGTGCCAACGACCCTGCTGTAGAAAACGAAATAAAAGAACGAACCTACGCCGTACTTTATTTATATGAGCGCCCCTACGAAAAGTCGGATGAAGAAGAAGCCGTCTGGCTTGATGCAATGGCAGATGCAGCAGCTCAGGTGATTGGTATTCAAAAGGAACATATTGTAATTAAGACAAGGGGGCATAAGAGTCATAAATCTGAGGGATCCCTGCCCTTCGACAAGCTCAGGAACCGCACAGCGAAGGGACAGTATCAGAAAAATGAAATTACTGAGGGCCCCTTCGACAGGCTCAGGGACCGCGAAGGCATTGGTTTGACCCTGGAACAGGGCCAGCTGTTTAAGCTTGACCTTACGAGCTATCTGGATACGGGGCTGTTTTTTGACCACCGCACGCTGCGTTCTACTGTACGAGATACCTGCAGCAAAAAACGTGTGCTAAATCTTTTTTGCTACACCGGAAGTTTTTCGGTTTATGCAGCCCAGGGTAACGCACGTTATGTAGAATCTGTAGATCTTTCCAACACCTACATTGCCTGGACAAAAGATAACATGAAGCTCAATGGCTTTGATGACCGTGCCCGCTATGTATATACTCGTGCAGACTGCATACGCTTTTTGCAGGAAAAAGCTGTTGCTGCAAAAGCCGGCGTACTTGAACCAGCCCAGCTTTATGACCTTATTATTCTTGACCCGCCTACATTCAGTAACAGCAAAGCAACCACCGACGTTCTTGATATAAACCGAGACTGGCCGCAGCTGGTAAAGGACTGCCTCAATATACTTGCACCAGGAGGCACCTTATATTTTTCTACTAATTCGGAAAGGATTAAATTTGATGTTTCGAAGCTTCCACCAAAAACTGCAACAGGATTAGAGTTTACCTGTGAAGAAATAACCGCCGCAACAATACCCGTCGATTTTAGCGGAAAGAAGCCTCATAAGGTGTGGGAATTTCAAATTACAAAATCGTAGATTGCTTCGTCGCTACGCTCCTCGCAATGACAGTCATTGCGAGCACGAAGTGCGTGGCAATCCACGTATAAAAAAAAGGCTTCCTTTTTATGGAAGCCTTTTGTGTTACTTATTCTCACCTTTAATTCCGTAGCGCTTGTTAAAGCGGTCGATACGTCCTGCAGTATCTACGAGCTTCTGCTTACCTGTGTAGAACGGGTGGCAGGCAGAACAAATTTCAACGTTGATGTTTTCAACTGTTGAACGTGTTTCAATTACGTTACCGCAAACGCAGGTAATCTTTGTAAGTTTGTAGTCCGGGTGAATTCCCTTTTTCATGATTATAACTCCTATGTTCTTGCCCGATATTACGCCCGGCTGCCCCTGGCTTGTGCACAAAAAAGCACTTCCATCATTCCGCCACCGTCAGCAATATTTCTTAAAATAATATCACAAGAAAAATGTAAAACTATTATATCGAAAAAAATAATGGATGGTCAAGCGACCATCCGTCATTTTATTTAGCCCAAGGATCCTGGCGTACGAAAGTATCGTTGCGTTCGTAACCTACAGAAACTATTGTAACCGGTGTTTCGCAGAAGTCCTCAATAAACTTGATGTATGCGCGGGCATTTTCAGGAAGCTCGTCGTAAGAGCGGCAGTTCTTGAGTTCTGTTTTCCAGCCGGCAAATTTGTGCAAAATTGGTTTTGCAGTTTCAAGCTCGCGAACATTTGCAGGGAAATCTGTTACTTCCTTTCCGTCAATTTCATAAGCAACACAGGCTTCTATCTGATCCATTGCATCGTAAATATCAAGGTGTGTAAGAACAAGTCCGTCCAAAGAATTTACGCGGCAGGCATAGCGCAAAGCTACAAGGTCAAGATAACCGCAACGGCGTGCGCGTCCTGTTGTAACTCCGTATTCACGACCTGTATCGCGTACATACTGGCAAAGTTCACCTTCGCTTTCGTTGTTGAATTCAGAAGGCATTGGACCGTTACCAACGCGTGTTTCATAAGCCTTGAATACACCAACAATCTGGTCAAGGTCATGAGGACCAATTCCACAACCAGAAGCAGCACCGGCAGCACAAGAAGCACCAGAACTTACGTATGGATATGTACCGCTGTCAAGGTCAAGCATAGCACCCTGAGCGCCTTCAAAAAGGATGTTTTCTCCTTTTACTTTATACATTTCGGCAGCCATATTAACACGCATGCTCATAAGGCGGTCACGATATTTATCAAGATATTCTTTGTCTTCGCCATCAAACTCAGCCATCTTTTCTGGCCAGTCTAAGTCGGCAAGGCGAACACCATCACGGTGGGCTTTTTCGGCATAGGCAATACCCATACCGCGTCCTGTAGTTCCAATTGGTCGTTTTCTTGCAGCATCACGATCTTTATCCATCTGACGATAACGTGGAAGAATAAGCTGTGCACGGTCAGAAATAAATACTCTGCCTTCCCAGTCAATTCCGTTATCCTTAAGCATCTGCAGCTCGTTGAAGAAAGCTTCTGCATCAATTACCATGCCTGAACCAAGAAAAACTTTTTTATCGGCATAAAGAATTCCAGAAGGAACCTGATGAAGTGCATACTGTTTTCCGTCTACAACAATTGTGTGACCTGCATTTGGACCACCTGCATAACGAACAACATACTTAGCATCTTCGGCAAGATAATCAACAATTTTACCTTTACCTTCATCTCCCCACTGGGCACCAATTACAACTACATTCATTAAATTTTACCTCCGCGATTTTTTTCGCACATTAAACATTATATAGAAACAAAGGTCTATATTCAACAAGCGCAATTTACCTAAAAGGCCTTATCTGTTACACTAGAATTTGAGGTTGCAAATTATGAAAAAAATTTTAATGCTTTTAATGTTGGTAGCGGCTATTGGTTGCCTTAGCTGCTGTTCAAAAAAATCAGACACAAAGGAATCAAACGAAGTGGCAGAGGTTGCAGAATCAACATCTCCTTTTACAGGTCAATTTGCCGGAAAAAAAGTTACTGCTAATCAGGGTGCAGCTGATGGGCAGGAAGAAGCAGATGATTTTGTAAAGGAAGCTCGTCTTTGTGATATGGCTCAAAAATACGGTTTCAAAGTTGGCGCTTGTGTTTCTTACAGCCAGTTAAATCGCGCAAGCTACATCAAAATGCTCGCTGAAGATTTTAATACAACAACAGCTACAAACGAATTTAAAGCCTATTCACTTTTGTCTCAAAGAAAAAGTCAGGAAGCCGGAGTTCCTGCAATGAATTACGGCCAGGCAGACGCAATTGCACGCATGGCTCAGGAAAATGGAATTGGAATCCGCGGACATGTTCTTGTTTGGGATGCTTACATGACACCATGGTTCTTCCGTGAAGGTTTTAAATCAGACGGAGCAATTGTAAGCAAAGAAGAAATGGAAAAACGCCTGAAGATTTATATCGAAGACGTAATCACCCATTTTGAAACAGAGTTCCCAGGCCTTGTTTACTGCTGGGATGTTGTAAACGAAGCTGTTGCTGATGGTGCAAATGAATGGTTGGAAAATAATCCTTATCACTTAAGAAAAATGCGCAGCGGACAAACAAACATCTTCTATCAGACAATGGGCGAAGAATATGTAAAGTATGCTTTTAAGTGCGCACACGATACAGTGCAGAAAGTAAATCCAAACATCAAGCTTTTTTATAATGACTACAACACATTCTACCAGGACAAGCGCGATGCAATTATCCGTCTTGTTCAGTATTTGAACAAAGAAGAAAAGCTTTGTGATGGTGTTGGAATGCAGGGCTACATTGGCGGTTACGGTCAGCAGAATGGTTGTATGAACGGAAACGATTTGAACCTTATTAAAACTGCTATCAAAATGTACAGCGACCTTGGAATTGAAGTTCAGCTTACAGAAGTTGCAGTTCGAAATTACGACAAATCACAAATGGACAAGCACGGCCGCTTCTACGGAAACTTAATGCGCGCCATCATCAGTGCATGTAACGAAGGCGCTAATTTTACAGGCCTCACAATCTGGGGTATCTGTGATAATCCAAGTCTTCCAAAAACTGATTACAGTTATAAAATGAACGGCCCTTATTGCGGCTTGTTTGATCAAAACTTAAAACCAAAAAAGGCTTACAAAGAAGTTTATAAGGTTTTAGCAGAATAAAAAAACAGGAAAAACATACATAAGGAAAGTCCTACTATGAAAATTGGAAATTGCGAAATTTGTGGAGCTGTAATAGATAACGATCATCTTGAGACTTATGTGGTACCAAGTCTTGGTGTTTTAGTTTGCAAAGGATATTGTGAAAAAGTCTACAAAGAAAAGGTAGAAGCTCAAAAGGCTGCTGAAAGAGCACAACGCGAAGCAGACTATCAGGCAAGACTAACTGCCGAGCGAAACGAACGCAACGCGGCTATGTCTAATAACACCCAGTCATCTTATCAAAACTATCAGTCGAATACGAGCACCTCATATTCAAACACAGGAAGTGGTCCTGGTTGTATAGCATGGTTGATTTTCTGGCCTTTCTTAGGATGGCACAGAATCTTCTGGAAAAACAGATCCTGGACAACTCGTATTATTGGATTAGTCGTTCTGGGAATTCTTGCGATTATAGGATATTTCCTTCCGGATTAATCTATAAAAACCATTGCCCCGAAAAAGGCAATGGTTTTTTTTACCTCATCTGAGCAGTTTCAACCGTACTGTTCGAACCCTTCTTTACAGAATATCCAAGAACAGCATTATCAGTTCCGTTTCCGTAGACAAAGCCGTAGGAATCAGAATCAAAACTACTACCACTTTGATGTGTCTCACTTGTTCCTGGAGTACTGTCAGTAATTTTTCCTGTTGTATCTTTCCATACGCCAACATTAATTTTATTGTACTGTGCACTCTGCATATTCAAAGTCTTTGGTGTTGGAATAATAGAAGACTCCCATTTTCCTGTAAAGGTTTCTTCTACAGCTCCATCATTAATAGAATCTGTATCTACAAGATAAGCAATCTTTGGTTTTACACAAGAATTTGAGAAATATCCTATTCTTGGTATTGCTTTTGTTCCACTACTATCAAGAGCAACATCAATTGTAATATTTGAACCTACTACACCAGAAGAATCTACAATACAGGTTACAGGACTTGCATCATAACTTGAAAGGTAGGCATATACTAAATCACTATTAGAACCATCGTATGCAGCTATATGAATACCACCAAGAGCATCTACTGCTAACTGACAGTATTCACCGGCATTTTCCTGATCTCCTGTAAAGATTCTTATAGGAGCATTTCCTTCTCCTGTAGTAACATCTTTTTCGTGATACCAGCCTTCTGCGTGTGTTTTTCCGCCTCTAACTGTTGTTGGGGAAGTATTATACGAATACATCAAACATCGGTTTTCGGCATCATACCAGACAGCGACAACAACATCATCAACAGTATTGCCCTGTGAAGACACTACACCTATTGAAACATATTCCCCGGCCATACTTCCTGTGTCACTTCCAGAAATCATGCTTACATTTGTATTATTATATTGAGTTGGCGGTGAAGTTGTTTCTGTGTCCTGGAAATTATCAAAGGATTTTGAAGGTATATCCAGTTTTAGTTTTGTTACCTTTATATCTTCAAGAGCTTTTTTCAAAGGTACATTATTATCCCAACCTGTTGTTTTCAGACCCCAAAAATTAGCTTGAGTTCCTGCGGCATATGCTTGGTCTGCTTTTTCCATAACAGTAGCAAAAGCCTCTTCTTCTGTGTCACCTAGTCCTTTTTCCTGTAATTTTGCTTCAATTACTTGACGAACCAAATCATTCATTGCTGCTTCATCATAATTCTTTAATATTAAAATGTTAGGTTTTCCAGAATCAGAAGCTCCCGTTGAACCTGTTGAACAACTTTGCTTATCATAATTTGTACCTGCAATTTTTACTTTAGCAGAAACATCGGCCTTTAACACCATTTTCCTATTTTTAGTAACGTTATCCTCGTTCTTATAAATAGCATGATAATACCACTTCATATATTCTGTAGCATTAAAAGCAACATTTCCATCATCTACATATGTATCAGAAATAAGAGTTTCTGGTGTATAAGATACATTCCCATACTTAAAACGAATCTCATCTGTCATAACATCATAATATGCAAGATAGAGATTTGTACTGTCTCCATGCACAGCAGATGCTAAACTTGGTGATTTAATTCTTTGCTTTTCAAAATAATAAGTGTTTTCGTTTGGATTTTCTTTTGTACCTTTCATACCAACAGATTCCATTCGAAGTGCATTTGTTGATTGTTTAGAACTATAGGCTATATTTCCAGATACCAAAGCTGTACCTATCCTATCTGTTCCTAAAATAAATTTGTCTGCAGTATTTTTATTATTCTCAGAGTTAATATCTCCTCCGGCTGCAACTCCATACGAATGGCCAAGCTTATCATAGGTTAATCCTATAGATGTAAAGAAATCTAAGGTTGCAGACCAGTATTGGTAAGAATAATTTGTCTCTCCTATTTTTCCTGGCATACTAAAATATGCAGGCCCATTCACAAAAGCAAAACCAATCTGGCCTGTTGATGGATTAATTTTCATTACTGGCTGTTCAATGTTACCGCTTATTGGTTTGACGGCTTCGCTGTTAAAATCCCAGATATCAACTACAACATCATCAGTAAGCAAATTGTTGTTGTCGCCGTTTGGCTGGCGGTTATAGTAGTTTGTAAAGATTGTTTTGTCGCCAGTTGGATCTGTTGCAAGATTTACAGTCTTTGTATATTTACCATGGCCGTTATCATTGTTGCTGTTGTTTAAAGATTCAACTTCATTTACAAGAATGCTCATGCTGCCGGATTTTGCAGAAGTTAATGCTTCTAAAGAATTTCCTGCTGCATTGTAAGCAACAGTTGCGCCGCCTGTAAACTTAACATCTCCACCGGTAAGATTAAATCCGCTTATAGTAATTGTCTCTGTGCTTGAAACCGGATAATGACCTAAAGCTGTTCTTGCATAAATACTTGGGTTACTATTCTTAAGTTTAGACAAAGCGGTTTTTACACCTGTAATATACGGTACAATATCAACCTTGTAGTAGCCGGTTTTTGCTACTTCTGTTGTTTGATCTGTTCCCGGAGTATTTGAATTTGAAGCAGCATCTTTTACCGTAACAGTAATTGTTTTGTCTGTTGCAGCAGCTTTTCCGCTTGTAACAGCGCTTGTATCTGCAAGCAGCTCCCAGTCTACGCTATGGCCCTGCTGATCTGGTCCAGAAGAAGCTGTAAATGAAAGTTTAAATATACCTTCTTCATTTCCCTCATAAGACCAGCTCTTGTTAACAGAATCGTATGTTGCTGTAATTATTTTATCTGCAAAAGAAACTACTATTTCTGCAATTCGTGTTTCATCAAAAGCCTTTCCTTCAATTTTGATTTTTCCAGAAACCTTAGGATCACGATCATATTCTCCACTTGTTGCAGCTGAACTGAATGTAGCCTCTGGTAAATCGCCTTCAAGTTCTATGTGTCCCTCAAGATCGGCAATAGAAGAAATTTCTTCTGCGGTCTTTGAAGAATATATAGAATTGTTTGTAAGGCTTTCCCAATAGAATGGAGTAATTGTTCCTGTTGGAGGAGTATCATCCTGCAGATCCTGTTTGAATTTAGCATTCAAAACTGACCATTGAGAATCCTGGCCAGGAGTGCAGCCTTCTGTAGAATCCCAGAAACTGAATCTATAAATATTCGGAGCTGTATATTCTGAATTTATTTCTCCCGCTGTAGTACTGATAGTTGTAAGAGTGTCGGCGCTTCCATTGCTCAAAATGATTGCACCAATTTTATTACCGTCACTTCCCGACAAGGTTATGTCCTGTCCATTTTGTTTTATACTTTCATCAGAAACCGCAAGCTCCTTTATTGTAGCAGTGCCTGTTAGTGTTCCAGTTTCTACAGTTGAAAGTCCTACTGCATTTTGTCCAGTGCTCTTTGTATATTTGTAGTAAATTGTTCCGGTACCGCCAACAAATTCAGGAATTACAACAAGACCATTTTTTGCAGTCCAGTAATTTGTTTCATCAATTTTTGCATCAAGATTCCAGATATCCGTACCAGCCTGAGTATTTCCTGTGCCGTTTGCATTTGTAGAAAAATAGTAGGTCTTGAATTCTGTATCAAGATCGTAAATTGTATCGGCATTCAAATTTGTTCCAAGCATTACACTTGTAATTCGAGGAGGATTGTTGCTGACTTTTGAAGTCGTATATCCGTGACAGGAGTTTCCGGCCTTATCAAATACAACACAGTGAATTTCTATTGAACCATCCGGTATATTTTTAGAATTAATATTTGCATCCCAGATATAGTTTGTTCCCGATTTTGTATAAGATTCTATCATTCTATCGCCATCATCATTTTTAAGGGAACCATCGCTGTTTGTACTTTCACCATTGTTATCAATTACCATGGCATAAATAAACTCTGCAGTAGTGAATGAAGTATCACAACCTGGTGTAAAGGTAATAATTCCATCAGAATCACGAGATTCAACATTATCAATCAGACGATAAACATCACCAATCTTTACAAGTCCACCCTTACGAATATTCTTATTATTTTTAAGAGCAGAAGACTTAATTGTCAGATTGTTTGTTCGGTCTATATCTGTAAGATAAAGAGCTGGTAAATCTTCAGAGTTAATATAAAGGCTCTCATTTTCTTTAGAAGCTATATTTGTTCTGTTTGCATTATTCAAAGGTCCGTGTTCTTCCATCGGGTTATAAACTCTATCTGCTGTATCTGCACCGGAACCTTTTCGTTTAAAGTAGAAGGCTAATCTTTCAAAACCGCTTCCTTCTTCGTTGATTTTTCCTGTTATTGTAAAGGAAGAGTTTGAATTTTGAACGTAGTTCTCTGAAGAAACACTAGATATTTCGACTCCGGAAGATCCGTAAGCGTTTTTATACAGTTTGATTTCTTCGTTTCCAGCAACAGTTTTTGTATCTGTAAAATTTGGAGCTGTTCTATCAAGGTTAATTACAGCCTGGAATCTGTTAGACTGTGGAGAACCCGTTGTATTATCTACGGCAGTAATTGTTACTTCCCATTTTGAACCCGCATTACTTTCTAATGTTACAGGAATTGCAAAATAACATTGTATATCCTGATCTTCGCAATATGATATTAAATTATCATTTGCAGCATTTTCATCATTTGTATAATCAAAAGAATGAGCTCCTCTTACAGAAACACTTGAAATTGTTGTATTATTTGCAACTTTTATTTCGCCGGTTAAATACCAGTTTGTTTCACTACCTCTTATAAACATATCCGAGGCATATTCCTTTTCTCCAGAAGAAGAACTTGTTGCTAAAGTTGCAGAAGTTGGCGCTGTATCAAACTTCTTTAATTTGATATTTGAGAAGGTTGGAACAGCGTTGTTTACTTTTATATTAAGAACATCCGACCAGGCGCTCACAAGATAATCTGTAGTATTTTTATCAGCATCTTTTTCAATTGAAATAGCACGGACTTTTATTGTTGCGCTTGAGTCTATATTGCTTATATTTAATGTCTTATACCAGCTCTTTGTTCCGTTTGCAAGAACGCCTTTTTGAAGCGAATTTGTATTTGGAATATCAACTATATCTGTGCTTGTAAATGGTGTGCCTTCAATTCCTACTCCGTTTTCAAAAATGTCGTCCCCATCCATATCAAACTGAAGATATACGGCTGTAATACCATCATCATCATTTGCCATACCAGAAATATTGATTGTACCACCCATTGTTACATAGTCTTTATCTTTTTCGTGAACCGGATAAGTAATTTGTACAGTAGGGCGATCGGCATTTGGATTATAACGGATTGAATTATTTGTTACATAACCAATATTTCCTACAGCATCTGTAAGGCGGAACCATACAGGAATATTATAAAGCCCTGTATTTAAGCCCGATTCAAAATTCTTATAATCATTATTAACTTCATATGTATTAGAGTTATAACCTATTATAGTTCCAAGATTTGTAAACTCGATTTCCCAAGATGCAGAACCCTTTGTAGTTGGATATTCCCAGCCTGATGAAATAGCTGTTGGTCCGGCTGCAACCTGATTATAAGTTGGAATAAACCATTCAACACCATAAGCGGTTATTACATCATTGCTATCTGTTTCATAAAGAATGCCCGAACCGTTTTCATTATCGTTTACACTACCGCGGAAGTTAACTACTCCACTTACAGCTTCAAGCTTTGATGGTTTTACATTTGTTAAAGTTGTTGGACCTTCATTATCTACAATAATACTTCGACTGATATAACCTTTATTACCTACAGCATCTTCTACTGTTATTTTGAATTCATGCTGTTCTGTAGTATCCATTACAAGAGGACCAAGATAATAAGTGTATTTTCCAGCATCAGTTCCAGTTCCCGCAACTTCAAGAATTTTTTCATATATCAAAGGAGAAAGTCCCTGGCTGTTTTTATAACTTATAGAAACTGGTGTTGATGTTGGTAATGCACCATTTGCTCCTTTAAGGCTCTTCATTGCAGTTCCTTCTTCAACAATTATCTTTGCATAAAGAACATCATAAGCCGCACCAAAAGCTATATTACTTTCTGTTGACCAAGGAATAGTTGTATCGGCAGCAATTGTTGTAAGAGCTGTTGTTGTATTTTTTTCTGCCTTATAAAGATACAAATATGTTGGTGTTGGCGGATTTGTATCATATTTGAAGGTTACTCCTGTTGAAGCTCCGTCAACTTTATTTTCAATATCATTATACTTAAGATACGGATGTTTCATTTCATCATCGCCAACAGTTGCAAATAACGAATGATTTGCGTCGGCAAGCGCAAAATACCATGTTGTTTCGCCATCGTTTTCTTCTGAATCGACTGTCCATGAGTTTCCGTCTATTGTTATTTCGGTCCAGCCGGTAGCTGTCCAGGTTTTGTTTGTTGTATTAAACACTGGTAAAACTGGCATTGCTGCTTTTGCACCAGAATAGAACCACAATTTTTCCAAAGTTCCATCATCATCAGAAACAGATCCGTAAACAGTTTTTGTTTTAAGAGTCTTTACTGTATTTTTAGAAATTTGAGAAAGCACAAGAACAGGTCTATCTGTATTTTGATTTACTATTACTTTTTGTGGTTTTGAATATCCAACATTTCCAGATTTATCCTGAGTGCTGACCATAAAATATACAGGAGTGTTATCGGCAATGGCTGTAGTTCCATCAATCTTTGAAGTTACAAGATTTTCAAATTGCCATGAAGGTGAATTATCTGTTTCCTGTATGAAAATAAATTTATCAGCAGCTGTCTGAGCATTTTGAGATTTTATATCCTCAGCTGTTATTTCTGCAGCTTCTTTACCACCAAGTTCACTATTTGTTGTGTAATAAAGCTTGAGTGTTTTGCTACCAGAAGATTCTTCTTTAAGTCCACTTCCGCCTGAATTATCGTTAGCTGTTCCTTTAAGAGAAATTGTTCCGTTTACCTGAATATCAGCAGTATCTTTGTCTGCATCTGCAGGCGCTGTTATACTTACACTTGGTTTTGTAATATCTTTAAAGATATTTGCAACAACCTTATCGGATGAAGTTCCAGCCACATCTTTTACTGTTGCCGAAATTGTAACAGAATCATTTTCCTTAAGCAGCGCTTCAACATTTGCTTCCCAAATATCATCTTCTATTGGCGATTTAGTACAAGACACAGTCTGTCCGTTTCCAGTTAATGAAACCGATTTTATTCCCGAAGAAGAATTTTCTACTCCCAAAACTCCAGGGTCAGTTGCTTTAACTTTTATAGTATAACTATCACTTGTATAAACTATTGTTGTAGAAGCTGGATCTTGAAGTTCAATTGTAGGAGAAGTTGTATCAAGATTCATAGAGAAGTTTGAGAATGAACGAGGATCTGTTGACGAATTATTATCATGATCTATTGGATCTGAAGTATCAAGATAATAATTTCCAACATTGTCTTCGGCTACAACAACAAGATAATTACAGCCTTCATTTAATTGTGGAATTGTAAATGAATAAGTTGTTTCTGTTATCTTCCAGAACTTGTAATATTCAATTCCGTCTTTTGTTTCTGTAACAGCTATTCCATTTTCTTTAAGCTGATTTCCGCCAAAAGCTAATTTCTTCTGATCTGTTACTGTTGCAGAATCATATTTCGATTTGTTTACATTGTAGAATACTCGTTTGTAATCTGGAGTAGTTAAAGGTGCAAAATATTGATTAGCACTAATTACATCTTCTACAAGCTGTGTTTTTTCTGCGTCTGTTAAATTATATCTTTCTTCGCCATTATCAAAAATCAGCGAATTTGATCTGTCGTATATTTTATAGAAAACCTGCTTTAGTCCACTTCCAGAATCTTCAAAGCTTCCGCGGATTTTTAAAGTTGTTGAATTTCCAAACGTACCACCTGCATATTTTCCACCCGCTGATTCATCTATTTTTTCGTAAGTAACACTTAGGCTCACAGAAGAATCTGTATAAGTGTTCCATGCTAAAGAATAAGCCGAAGCATTTGTTGAAGAAATGTCATCGTTAGTTTTATCGCCAACTCTGAAAACAATATCTTTTCCTGTTGAATCAATTTCATGAATACTTACAGGACCAGCAGTATCAAATATTATTTGTGGAAGTGTATATGTATAACTGTTTCCCGCATAATCATTAAGAGTGATTTTTGCAGTTGCAGGAGTTGTAAATGTACTTAAATCAATATTTGCAAAATAAGCTGTGTTTGATGTTTTTGTATAAGTATGCTTTGGAGTAGCCGTATCTTCTATTTCAAGTTTTACACTTTCTACTCCAGATGCAGCCGGATTATTTTCATCAACAGGATCTTCGGCTAATCCTGAAATAATAAACTTACCCTGTGTATTATTTATATAGTAGTTTTCTACAGTACCACTATCGTTTTTCTTTGCATATACAGAGAAATGATCTGAATCTGTTGTGAAATTCAGATTTTTTAATGTTGGAGGCAATTCGTCACGGCTTATTGCAAAGAGATTCTTTTCTACAGAAAGACCTTCGGCACCTGCATTGTTTGCACCGGTTACACTAAGGGTTGCTGTTTCAAGATTTGCATTTTCAAATACAGCCATCCAGGATTTTATTGTGGCCTTGTTTTCTTCTGTAATTGCGTCAATTGTATAAGAGGTGTTTGTATCACTTGCTGCTGCGGTTGAATATTTTACAGTCGGCTGAACAGAATTTTTAGTGCCGGCAAAAGAAAGGGCTTTTACACCACTTTGTAAATCTGAATAATTTCCATAAACAGTTAAAGATGCAGTTCCATTTATGTAAACAGTTCCGTTTGCGCTTTTTAAAGATCCATCTGCAACTTTGTACTTATACAATTCAAGCGCTGGCACAGTTGTATCAATTTTTACAGTTTTTGTAATTTCTGCAGTTTCGTTTCCCGCAATATCCTTTGCTTTGAATTTGATTGTAAGGGAATCTCCGTCGGAAGAAAGCTGGGCTGTTCCTGTATATCTATCGCCATTATCTTTAGAAAGTGGTACCGTTCTGTCTTCTGTAGCATTTTTCTTTGTAATACATTGAACTGTTGAAACTCCAGAAGTATTATCTGTTACCTCAATATCTACTTTTAATGTTTTTGAGTCGTACCATTTATTATCATCATAAGCCAAGTCATTTAGCTTTAGAGTATTTTCATTTATCTGAGGCTCTGTATAGTCTATTGTAATCTGGATTTTTTCGGTTGTTGTAGTTTTTCCTACAGAGTCTTGGGCTTCTGCCCATATATCGTATTTGCCTTCTGAAAGATAATTGTCAGCACTTGAAGCTGCACTTCCAAAAATGAAAGTCTGTGTCCAGGAATCGTTATTACTTACTTTTCCGTTTGTTACTGTTAAAGAAATTTCTTTTGCAGCCTCTGTTCCTTTTTTAGCAAAAACCTTTACCAAAGCAAGAGCCTGAGAATCGGAAGCAGTTCCCGTAACACTAAAGCTTCCCTCTCCATTAGTTATATCCTGATGGTTATAAACAGACTTTGCAACTTCAAGAGAAAGTTCTGGTTTTGCAAAATCAATGTCAAACTGACGGGAGCTTGCTGCTTCAGAAATATTACCCGCTAAATCCTGAGCTTTTACATGAAGATACCACTTGCCTTCATAAAGGTTTCCGCTTGCAGATGCACTTGTTCCAGAATTAATAGTCTTTGGAATACTCCAAACTGCATTATCATTTACTGCCATCTCTGTATAAGCAGTAAGAGGTTCTTCTGCTGTTCCAGGCGCAGTTGCGTCCTTTGTGAATGCATACCAAATTTTTGATACACCAGTTCCTGTGTTGTCTTCGGCATCAAAAGCCAATCCTTTGAAAATAAACGAAGTTTCTGAAATTGCGGATTGGCCTGTAGAACCTTCAACAGGAGCTGTTATGCTGTTTGTCTGTGGAGCGGTAGTATCAATTTTTACAGTTATATGAACAGATTCAGAATTGCCCGCTTTATCTGTAACGAAAATATTATAATCATATTCTCCGTCAGTTTGTGCTTGTGTATATGTCCACTCGCCCGCAGAAATTCCTCCAGAGGTAAAGCTTAAAGGACTGTCTCCGTTTTTAATTGTTGCTTCTTTAAAGTTTACTTCTGTAATTGTTCCAGTTAAAGTAAAGCCTTCTTTAGCAAAATATGTTCCCGATGCACTAAGTGCAGTTCCCGCATTTACAGGAGATCCCGATACATTAAAAAGCTTCTTATCTGCACATAAACTTATTACAGGTTTTGTAGAATCTATTACAAGTTTTTTTGTAGACGCTTTTTCGTTATGATTTCCGGCGTCGTCCTCTGCTTCTAACTTAAGAATATATTCAGCGTCTTCAAGGCCTGTTACTGTCCAAGACCATTTTCCATTTACAGGAGAAATTGCTTCTTCCTTAAAGAGCGTTGCAATGTTGTTTTTATATAAATATGCCTTTGCAGATTTTAAATAAGGCTCTGTTATTGTACCACTAAACTGATGCGCATTTGTGTTTTTATAAATATCATCTGTTTCAGTAATTACAATTTCTGGGTTTTGAGTATCAACAACAATATATGCTGTTACAGTATTCATTCGGCCAGAAGCATCTGTTGCAGTAATAATATAAGTGTAACTATTATCTGCTAAATCAGAAGTTGTAAAATGCCATTCACCTGATTTTGCATTTGCTGTCTGTTCAACAGTACAGTTTTCTCCATTGCTTGTAACTCCAATTGTTACATTTGAACCACTGTCGCTAAAGTTTCCAGAAATTGTATATCCGGTTTTCTTTGTGTAAATTGTATTTGTATCAAGCGCCGATTCTTCTGTTTCACCTGTATATTGAATTTTTACATCACTAATTACAGGATTGTTTAAGTCATAAACAAAAGATTTTTTTACAGTATCAGAAACGTTTCCCGCATTATCATAAGCGGTAACCCAAATATATTTTATTCCCTGCTGTTCAAACAATCCGTTCATTTCAGAACCAGAAAGTGCAGAGACATCAATATTTTCAGACCAATAAGCGGCATTCTGCAAAGTAAATTCCTGAGATTTAGTTGCGCTATCTGTCTCACCGTCTGCAAACAAATATTTAATACATTCTAATCCGGAACTTGGAGTATCATCTGTAGTAGTTCCGCTGATTGTTACACTTGTACCCGCAAAAGAATATCCGTTTGGAAGAATCATATCTTGCGAAACAACAGGCTTTTTACTGTCGATTGTTACAAGCCGTTTGAGAGTTGTTGTCTTTTCTGCTTTGTCTGTAGCAGTTATTGTAAGAGTATGCTTTCCTTCCGAAAGACCTTCTATTGAAGCTGTCCAGGTATTATTTGCTCCAAACTCAATTGATGGAGAATATGTATTATCTTTGTCATCTGTAATGACAACTTCATTGCCAGGTTTTAATCCGTTAGAATCAAATACTTTTCCGCTTAAAGTAAAGGTTCCGTTTTTATATCCCATATCATCAGCACTGGTTTCTGTTAATTCAGGCGCTTCCTTATCAATATCAAACTGTCGGCTTATTGGAGATGTTCTGTTTCCTGCATTATCTTCGGCAATAATATGAAGGTACCAGTTTCCTTCATAAAGATTTCCTGCTACGGACGACGTTGGTCCCATATCAATTGTTTTATTAATAATGTAATTTCCGTTTGAAGCCGGTTCTGAATTATACGCAGAAATATCTGTCGGCGCAGTTTCGTTTTGATTAAAACAATAATAAAGAGTTTTTACACCAGACTTATTATCTTTTACTTCACCTCTAAAACCATACTCATCATCATTAAGAGCCAGTTTATTTATTTTTCCTGCAGGAGGCGCTGTAATGCTTACAGTTTCTGGTGCATCATTATCTTTTTTAAGAATTACTTTATACTCTGTACTTGCCTGATTATTTCCATCTACAACATAATAGATTACAGGATTTTCATTTGTTAAAAGTTGTGATGCATTTAATTCATCGGTTACTTCAAGGTCTGAAAATTCATAAACACCAGGTGATGTTTCTGTCCCAATAGGCAGATTTTCAATTATAAGATTGCCTTCCGCGTCTACATTGCCTTCAATTTTTCTGTAGGCACTATAAGGTGGCATAGAAGGTGTTATTGTTATTTTATTTGAAAAATTATTTCCATTTCTTGCATACTCCGGAGAAACTTCAACTTTAATTGTGGCTTTATCCTTTGCAACATTAACAAGGAATGGTCCTATTGTTTCTGTTTTATTTCCATCGCTCAGAATTATTACATATTCATAAAATCCGCAGTCATCATCAGTGTTCGGAAATTGATAATCATCAAATTCTATTAGAGCTTTTGTATCTTTTGTTTTATTATACACAGATGTAAGATTGTTAATATTATTTTCCCAATCAGACTGAGTGTTTGAAAGCAGCCTTTTATTCTTAATATTTATTCTTACTGTTCCATCATCATCATAACATCTGAATTTTAAATAATCGCCTTTTGTTACTGTTCCAAGCTTGTTTGTTTTATCAAGACTGTTATAAACAGAAATCTGCTTCATGTTAAAATCAAAATCTTTTTTACCGTCAGAAATTTCTTCCGGTGTCAAAGTATGTTTTACAAAATATGGAACATCGGTATTCTGATCTGCAAAATAGGTGAAGTTTTCATCATTAGACACACCAAGGTTTCCTGCGTTGTCTTGTGCAGTTACTCTAAAAATAAAAGTCTTTCCATTAATTTTTGGATTTGTTGTATCAACAGCAACAGCTACATCATTTTCAAGATTAAGCTCTTCAGAAAGAACCGCTTGACCATCAACAAGAACTTCATATTTTGAAGTTGCCTGTGAAGGATTAGAAGCATTACCAAGTCCAGCTCCGCCCCTGTCTTTTGCAGAAATTTCAAAAGCAATAGTTCCGTTTACAAATTTAGAAGTAGTAACAATATTTCCATCTTCATCATATTTGTTTGCCAGTTGTGGTTGAGTAATTGAAATTTCAGGAGCAGATACATCAAAAATAATTTCACGTTCTACAGTAGGAGAAGTAACTCCATCAAAAGAAGCAACTAACTTGTACACCTGTTTTCCACTTGTAGTTCCAAAATCACTAACTTCCTCACTAAAGCTATATTCAGTTCTTGAATTCAAAGTTATAGCATCTGCAAGTGTAAAGTTTTTAGTAATTATAGGATCTTCTACTCCAGTTTTATAAATGTTTAAAACAGGCACACCTGCTTCTACCTGAATAGTTCCGCTAAAAATCTGACTCTGCCCCGCGCGTTTATAAACATCTTCTCCAGAAGCTGGCGTTGTTACTTCAAGAGCAGGTGCATTTCCGGAGCTTGCCATATGAAAACCATATGCTTTTCCTGCGGGTTCAACAGGATTTTTTGTAGTGCTCTGATCATGGCCTTCTACACCAACTATATAGTTGCCGCCAATTTCAAAACCATCACTTCGTCTGATTATTATTGAAAAACGATACGAAGTTCCGCTTTCCTGAACAGACGCATCTGTTAAATAAATTTTTGGAGAGCCTTCAACAACCTTTCCATTAGCATCACATTTTTGTGCATAAACCTTAAGGCTCTCTTCATCCAAAAGAATTCCATCAAGACCAGGAGAAACTTCTACTACAATCTGTCCTCCGTTAGAAACATCATTTTTTGCATCTATGAAATCTTCTCCGTTCAAAAGCAGAGGACTTCTACCAGTTATCTGGAAAGTAGGATTGTTTGTTGGATTTAAAATGAATTTTCCAATTGAAGTCTTAAGTTCCTCAGAACCAATAAGCTCTATAACTTCCTCTGGTGTTATTGCGCTTCTAGAATTTTCTGAAGAATAAGTGCCATTAAGAATTGAATAAACTTCTGTGATTTTATAATTCTGAAGAACAACTGTTGCTATATCTTTATACAGATAATAATAATCTGCATTATTTCCCTTTTCATCGGAGTCCTGTTTTTCATTTTCATCTACAGGATATTTTTGCGCTCCATCATAGGCAACAATTTTACAATAAAATTCTTTTCCACTTCCTGCTTTTTCTAAAGGAACTTCAAAAACATATTTATCTTCATCCTGACTTATATAACCGCCCTGTTCTTTATCATAAATTGCGGCATCCATATTTATGGAATTAGGAACATTTTTGAGCGAAATAGAATGATTAAAATCTGTACAGGCTTCGTCATTATAGACCTGAACTTCTATGAGGCTTACGTTATTATCATCAGCGGCTTGTCCTTCCAGAGTAAAAAGCTGACCATAAGTATCAAAAGATTTTGCGTTTATTGATGTCGAAGGTCGGGTAATTACAATAACAGGAGGAGTATTATCAATTGTAAAAGAGGAAGTTTGCGTTGTTATGTGTTTACTTTTATCCTGAATATAAACTGTTGCCTGATATATACCATCTAAAAGCTTTTCTTCTTCAGATAAAGGCTCTACAATTACTTTCCAGGAACCTTTATTCCTATCATCAGCGCTTGAAGACCACTCGCCTTGAATTCGTTTTTCTTCATGAACTCCGTCTACAAGCTTTCCATCTGTTCTTTTTAATATTACATATACATCGTCTATGGATCCGTCATCGTTCCAAGACCCTGTAATAGCAAAACTATCTCTGATAATAGAATTCATTTTAGGGTTATCAATTGTTAATCCTGGTGGCTGAATATCTACAGCTGCACCTAACCCTATTTCACAAGAAATTATAGAAATAATTGAAAATATAAAAAAACAAATTAACGCGTTTTTAGGTAAAAACTTTTGTCGTTTCATATACGCATTCCTCCGAAAACCCAATACGGTATGAAAATAACTATTCGTACCTTTGATTTTCGGAAAATTTGATTTTCGACTTGAGAAATTTGGATTTTTTACAAAATTTTGCTATTTTATAAAGTTCCTGATATTTCTTGCAAACTCAGCAAATGCAGTTGGATTTCGCTGATATACTGCAAGATAAAGATCTGGCAAAGCTCCACCAGGACAAGAAGCGGCCCAGAAGCGTACATCATCAGCCTGTCTGTCGTATGCCTGTGCTCTTGAATGAACAGGTGCAAGCTTTGTAAGGTTTGACAATTCCATCTGAGCATCTTCGGTAAAAAATTCACCAAGATATCGTTTACAATTTGAGTTATCTGTCAAAAGCATACAGGAAATTGCAGGAGCAATAATTCCGTATTCAATTGTTGAAGAAGCTGGTGGAACAACGAATGATTCAAATTTACTGATTGTTCCATACTGAATATTTCTGTGATCTCTTAAGAAAGTAAAAAATACTCCAATATGGTTTTCCTCTGCAAAATAAATAAGATCATTTTTTTGTCCGTTGAACCACGCAGGATGTGTAAGACCATCCTTTGGCCAGGATTTAAGCATATCAAGTACAGAACGCAAGGTTACATTTGGAGAACCAAGATCCTTATCTAACAGTTCTTCAAATTCTGTTCCGTTTTTTAATTCAGCAATAAGATTTTTATAAGCCTTTATACCGCCCATAGCTTCTATAAGGCTTCCTACAAATGCAGTAAGAATTCTGTCATCTGCACCTGCGCAGAAAAATGGAGAGAATACCTGATTTTTTGCCTGGCTCAAATAATTTAAAAATGTTGGAAAGCTCGATGGCAGATTTTCTGTTGTATTTTGAACAACTGTTTTGCTGTATGCAAGTTCACAGTGATCCAAAAGAATTGGTACACACTTTTTGTTGCGCAAGCTGGTAGGCATAGTTTCAACAATCTTTGCAGGAATGTCTTCGCTCGAAGCTTCCAGAGAATCTGTAACTTCGCCCTTCCAGGTAAAAAGCATGTCATATTTTTCTTTTATAGCAGCAAGGTCAATTGCACCTTCCGAAAGCACATCCATTTTCAAAATGATTTTGTCTTCCACAGGAATCTTTTCTTTTAAAATATTTACATATTCTTCAGAAAGTCCATAAAACGCAATGCGTACAGTTTTTTCGGCCTTCTTCTTTTTTATAGTTGAAACAGTTGCTGTAATACCGCTTATAACAACAGCAAGCGCCACAACAATAATTGCAACCAATTTAATAATCTTATTTCTCTTTTGTGATTCTTCAGTTTTTTTGTTCATTTTTTTAGAGTTTTTCTTAGCCATAAGTTTATTATCGGAGATTTTGACATTTTTTTAAAGAGTCCCCAGAGCTTGTCGAAGTGTGGTCCCTGAGCTTGTCGAAGGGGTCTAAGGGCCGATTTTACAACTTCCCCCTCCTATGATATAATAAAATCTTATAATGTCTAATTAAAAACAAGGAGATTTGTTATGGAAAACGAAATCAAACCACGCAACTCGTTTACCGGTTCAATCGGATTCGTACTTGCGGCGGCAGGAAGTGCTGTAGGTCTTGGAAACATCTGGCGCTTCCCTTATCTTGCAGCAAAAGATGGAGGCGGATTATTCCTGGTCGTTTATCTTGTGCTTGCACTCACCTTTGGTTTTACACTTTTGATTACAGAAATTTCAATTGGACGTAAAACACAGGAAAGCCCTCTTACAGCTTATAAGAAAATCAATCCGGCTTGGGGATTCCTTGGAGTATTCTCATTTGTTGTACCATTTATCATCTATCCTTACTATTGTGTAATCGGCGGATGGGTAATCAAGTATATGGCAACATATCTTGCATTCCAGGGTCAGGCAGCAGTTCAGGACGGATTCTTTACAGGATTCATTACAGCTCAGTGGCAGCCAATATTCTTTACAATTTTGTTTGCCCTCTTGTGCTTTGTAATTGTTTATAAAGGAGTTGAACAGGGAATTGAAAAATATTCTAAAGTTCTCATGCCAATTCTTGTAATCATCGTTCTTTTCATCTCTATTTATGCTTTGTTCATTAAATACACAGATCCAGAAACAGGAATTACAAGAACAGGTCTTCAGGGAGCTGCAATTTATTTTATCCCAGACTTCAAGGGCCTTACAGTTAAAAAGTTCCTTACAGTTTGTCTCGATGCAATGGGTCAGCTTTTCTACTCACTTTCTATTGCTATGGGTATTATGGTTGCTTACGGTTCATACATGAAGAAAGACGTAAACCTCGGAAAATCAGTAAACCAGATTGAGATTTTCGATACAGGAATTGCTATGCTTGCCGGACTCATGATTATTCCAGCAGTATTTGCTTTCTCTGGCCGCGAAGGAATGTCTGCAGGTCCAGGACTTATGTTCGTAACTTTGCCAAAGGTTTTTGCAAGCCTTGGAAAATTCGGCGAGTTCCTTGGTTTGATTTTCTTTGTAATGGTATTGTTCGCAGCACTTACATCTGCAGTTTCTCTTCTTGAAGCAATCACATCAAGTATGATGGATAAGTTCAAGTGGGACCGCAAAAAGGCAACTCTTGTAATGGCAGGAGCTTCTGCTGTTGTTTCTCTGATTGTTTGTCTTGGATATAACGTACTTTACTTTGAATTGTTGTTCCCTACAGGTTCAACTGGTCAGGTTCTTGATATTCTTGACTACGCAAGTAACAACGTACTTATGCCAATCGTTGGAATTCTTACATGTATTCTTATTGGTTGGGTTGCTAAGCCTAATACAGTTATTGATGAAGTTACCCTCAACGGAGAAAAATTCGGCCGCAAAACTCTTTACATTATCATGCTTAAGTTTGTTGCCCCAATTCTCTTGTTCGTAATTCTTCTTACTGGTATTGGAGTTATCTAATAGGACTTACATTAAACAAACTTCTGGTGGCTTCGTAAATTCTGCGGGCTACCAGAGGATTATTCATGGTGTAAAGGTGAATTCCCTGAACGCCATGGGTAATCAAATCTACAATCTGATCAATTGCGT
>JAEEGG010009032.1_pt1 | contig 22450 bp, 15 predicted proteins | sample 9134161 | NCBI WGS metagenome assembly JAEEGG01 (sample SAMN16246543, study PRJNA631951) | gut metagenome | biome: gut microbiome; feature: rumen; material: CR-attached | host: Bos | place: Iran: Karaj | collected 2018-10
ACAATTGCTTGTCAATTAAGAAATAAAACTCATTCAATAGGGGAAGAGGCTGGTCGTCTGGACGTGAGTCATAGGAATTGATCATGTCAATGGTGATGGAAGGGAACAAACCATTCCCATCCAGCGTGAAAGCATTGAGGTTACGCCCTCTAGCATCCTGCTTCATTTTCTTGAAATCAACCAACTTCACGTTTATGATACGGCCATGCTCATCCTCGTGGATAATCTTGCCGAACGTATTTCCAGATACAGGCACATAAACACTGCTGTCCGAAAACTCCACACGTAAGATAGAGCCAGGCAATGCTTCCATCAAGGTGTCATTGTCAGAATACCAAAGCGTTTGATTGCCCACATGGATATTGCAAGGCACCACAGTCTTCTTTGGGGTGACAAAACCACTGACAACCGTTGCCACCATGAACTTCTTGTTCAGGAATGGCCAATTCCCTGTTGGGGTCCACTTCTCTTTTTGGGCGGAGACAGACAAAACACTTGTCAGTACCGCCATTAACACCATGAAAAATCTTGTCTTCATTGTTCAGTGTTTTGAAAAAGGAACTTGCGACTGTAATCAAACGAATATGACAAGACCTCCAATCACTTCACCCTGATTACCAAGTATTTTGAAACACTCCAGAATCTTGCGGGGTCACTGATTCTCAACGTATATTGGCCATTTGAGTCCTTCAGCAAAGAGTAGCTGCCTGCAGGATGAGTGGTGTAGAGCTTGGCATATTTAGAACCCAGAGGAATGGAGGTCGTCTTGCGGATATCAATCTTAGTGAAATAATCCTTGTCGAAATTCTCATTCTCCAGCACATCACCCTTTACCAGAATCTTGTGCTCTTTCAATTCCTTCGATGTCCCATAGACATACCAAGCGGTATTGAGTTGTGCGTCTTGGTTGTCAGTGAGTTGCTTGTAGCTTTCGTTGCTCGCCTTCACCTCGTTGTTTTCCTCAGTCAAGTTGGTGACAGCGGCACCCAGGTTGCTGATCTCAATGTCCTTCTCGGCCAACTGAGCTTGGAGTTCCTCTATTTCCTTATTTTTGTCCTCCAGCTGCTGTGTAAGCTTCTGAATAGCCTCTTTCAGCTTCGTCGAGACGATGCTGCTCTCTTTGGCTTTGGCTTGGAGTTCTTCTATCAGGCGCTTGTTCTCCTCCATAGTGGTACGGATGAACTCCAGATTCTCTTTGATCACATCAGCGGCATTGTTGTTCTCGCTGTTGCTTCTCAACATGTTGATACGACCCTCAGCCTCGTTAATCTGATTAAAACCATCTTGAATCTGAGTAAAAGTATTCATCAAGTTATTCACTTCATCGTTCTTCTGGTTGATGATGGTCTGAAGAGAATCGATTTCATTCTGAGAGTCATTCTGCTTCTGATTACCATTCTGGTCGCATGAGACCAGCAAAGCCATTCCAATGGCGATTAAAAACAAATTCTTCATATTATTACTGTTTTTTGTAGATTCCTTTTCTTATTGAACAGGCGTGTCGCCACCCTGTTCTTTTTGTTTGTACTTGTTCTTTGAAACATTCTTTTGAGAAGACGGCTTTCCCTCACTGCAGCCCTCAACCACCATGGCGAATTCGCCCTTCGGTTCATGTTCTCTGAAATAGAGAATCACCTCTGCCAGAGAGCCACGCACATGCTCCTCATGCACTTTTGAAATCTCTCTGCTCACACACACACGGCGTTCAGGTCCAAACACCTCGGCAAACTGTTCCAAGGTCTTCAACACCCGATAAGGAGACTCGTAGAACACCATCGTCCTTGCTTCATCGCGCAATTGGTCGAGACGTGTCTGACGGCCCTTTTTCTGGGGCAGGAAACCTTCGAAGCAGAACCTTTCATTGGGCAAGCCCGAGCTCACCAAGGCAGGGACAAAGGCTGTAGCGCCTGGCAGGCATTCCACCTCTATACCTTCACGGACACATTCCCGCACCAGCAGAAATCCAGGGTCGCTGATGGCAGGAGTGCCGGCGTCGCTGATGAGAGCGACGTTTATGCCTCCCTTCAACTTACCCACTAAGGATGATACCGTTTGGTGTTCATTGAACTTGTGGTGCGACTGAAGCGAATTGCGGATACCATAATGCTGTAATAGCACACTCGAAGTACGTGTGTCCTCTGCTAAAATCAAGTCCACTTCGCCCAACAATCTCACAGCTCTATAGGTCATATCCTCAAGATTGCCCACCGGTGTCGGTATCACGTACAGTTTGCCCATTTTTTCTGCTTTTGTCACACTGATGATATACATAACGTGACATCAATCAGCAAAATTATCAATAAAAATGATAAATACGCATCAATTAATATATTTTTTGATAATTTTGCCTTACTTTCGCATTCTAAACAACAAAAAACGACAATCACTATGGCTCCTTTTCAGGAAAAAATCACTTTCGACAAATTCATACGTTACGCTGCGGTGGCAGTCATCTTCTTTTTGATTTACTTGCTGATGAGAAGGCTCAGCAATGTGCTCATGCCATTCTTCATTGCTTGGTTCCTCGCATATCTCCTACACCCCATTGTGTGTTTTTTCCAGTACAAATGCAAACTCAAGAACCGTATCCTGAGCATTTTGGTTACACTGTTAGCCATAGGATTGGTCCTCTGGCTCTTCTACCTGCTCATTGTGCCCCCAGCAGCCGCGGAAATAGAGCGAGTGAAAGACCTTGTCACAGCATATTTCGCATCCCAAGCCCAAACCAACTCTTTTTCATCGGATGTCCTCGAATGGATTAACGAACACATCAATATCGAGCGGATGATCAGTGCCATCAGTTTCGACGAATTGTCTTCATTCGTCGAAAAGGGATTGCCAAAAGTGGTGGGCATTGTGTCAACCTCACTAAGCGCGCTGGTCGGCATCTTAGCCTCGTTCATCGCCATACTGTATATGATTTTCATCCTTATGGACTATGAGCAGATGTCCAACGGTATGCTCAAGATGTTTCCTAAGAAATACAGACCTTTCGTCGATGGATTGCTCACAGACGTGAAAGTCGGCATGAACGGATATTTCCGTGGACAGAGCATTATCGCACTCTGTGTGGGTATACTCTTCTCCATAGGCTTCCTCATCATAGATTTCCCTATGGCCATACCCCTTGGACTGTTCATCGGATTCCTCAACCTGGTTCCATACCTACAGACCATTGGATTCATACCAACCATCTTCCTGGCCATGCTCAAGGCTTTCGACACAGGAGGAAACTTCTGGCTCATACTCATCTCGGCATTGGCAGTCTTTGCCATAGTCCAACTCATACAGGACGCCATTCTCACTCCAAAGATTATGGGTGATGTCACAGGACTCAATGCTGCAGTCATCCTCCTCTCACTCTCCATCTGGGGAAGTCTGCTGGGAATGATAGGACTCATTATCGCCCTGCCGCTGACCACTCTCATTGTTTCATACTACAAGCGATATGTCTTAGGGGAAGACCCTCAAGTAAAATCATCCACAACATCAAAAAACGACGAAAAAGAAAAAGCCGTAAAGGAAGCCAAGACAGAGAAGGCCGTGGAAATAGGCGAGAAAAAATCGTAATGAGATGATTGCAATCATCCAATTGTTTGAAAACGATGCCCTCTGTCTGGCAATTTATGACTAGATGTTTTTTTGTAATGGCACATCAATACAAAAAACTCATTTTTTTATAGATACATTTTTTAATTTGAAATTAATTCGTTATTTTTGCAATGTGGATATTGAAAGTCGACAGACAGATATGTTCACATCCCTTTGAAACACTTGAAAACCAAATGATAGAATATAATTATATCAGACTCTGAAGATAATTACTTTAATGATGAATAGCTGGTAAAAGATGTGGAGGGATTTTTTGGAGGGCTGTATTAACGCCAGTCATTTTCATGCAGACGTTATCTACAAGCCAAAGTGACAATGTTATTATTAACTGAAAAAGTAAAAAAGAGATGAATTACCTGCTGGTTTTATTGATATCAGCGATGATGTCAATGTTTGCCGTTCATTGGGTGTTCATGAAGATTCTGAAGATTGCCAAGCTCAAGGGTTTGGTAGATGCGCCCAACGCCAGAAAGTTACAGAAAATTCCTGTGCCAGTGTTAGGTGGCCTTGCAGTGTTTTTTGGATTGCTCGCAGGACTTCTCTGCGCAAGTGCTTTATTCCATTTCACAAGTTTCACATTTGAAAACACATACGACACTCTAAGAGCATGGAGTAGCCTCAGAGGAATGTTACTACCTGCGGTTCTGGGAGCATCTATCGTTCTATATACTGGAGCTATTGACGACACTATCGGATTGTCCCCGCTCAACAGATTCATTATCGAGATAGCAGTGATTCTCGGTATATGCTATGGTTCAGGTATGTGTGTTGATTCCCTTCACGGTCTCTTTGGTATCAACGATTTCTCTTGGTGGATAGGAATTCCTCTCACAGTCTTTGCGGGAGTTGGTATTATCAATGCCTTTAACATGGTGGATGGAGTCAATGGACTATCCTCTGGATTGTGCATTGTTGTCTCCTTTCTTATGGGTACATTTTTCACAAAAAGAAATGACGTACCAGATGCTTTGTTGGCTTACTGCTTTGCCTCGTCACTCATTCCATTCTTCTTTCACAATGTCTTCGGAAAGTACAGCCGAATGTTTATTGGTGATGCCGGAACCATGGTCATGGGTCTGATTGTCTCTTGGTGCATGATTAAGACGCTTTCAACCAACGGAATTGTAGGTCTTCTCAACCACAAAGCACCTAAACTTGAACAGATGTGTTTGGCCGCAATGTTGCTGGCTATCTGCAGTGTTCCTGTCATGGACACTCTGAGGGTGATGAGTGAGAGGATGTTGAAAGGAGTGTCTCCTTTCAAAGCCGACAAAAACCACCTCCACCATAAATTCATCGCCATTGGAATCAGCCACTCAGTGACAGCCCTGCTTGAAATGTGCATCAATTTTGCAGTTGTTGGTGTTTGGTATTTTGTTTACAAAATCGGGGTGTCACAGGAGATGCAGTTGCTTTACACCATCCTTGCTTCCGTTCTATTTATCTGGGGTACATACTTCTTCCTCAGTTATCAGGAAAAGCACAAAACCATATTTACAGGTTTACTGAAGGATTTCAGTGAAAAAACACATCTCGGACATAAAAAATGGTGGATTAAAATACAAAGGTTTCTCGATAAAGACGCATACGTTGACATGGCGCTATTTCTGAAAGACAAGTTCAACGTTGATATTGACAACATGAATGAAAAGGAGGCTGATGCTGTCACCTTGCTCAACTATCTGCAGGGGAAAAAGAAAGAGAGCATATCGAGTGTGACCGACAATGCCGAATTATTGCACATCGAAAACCTTCATGCCATCATCAAGCGACTTGAAGAAGATGGCATCATAGAAGTATTGCAACACGATAAAAATGGAGAGGCTAAAGTAATAAGAATTAGCAAATCTATTAAAAACGACTAAAAAGGACTCGTTTTCCACTCACCACTCTACTATTTGGACTTTTATATATGACCCTTACTATGCGCATTAATAAGATTATCATGTCTTTTTTCTTGCTTGGGTTTGCACTGGGATTGCAAATCAAGGCACAGGAACGTTACCATGTTCACTTCAGCGACAGGGGCACTAATTGGGACTTCTCCTACGACCCTGACAGCATCATCAATTTCGATTTCGACAATAACGGGCGAATACTGCAAGGACATACAAACGGCGGTATAACGTTGCCTTTTGACGTCAGCCTCATCAACAAAGTGTCATTTGAGGAAGACACTGATGTGGAAACAAAAAACGGTTACCGTGTATTCGCTATTTATATCAACACGCTTGATGGCGCACCCGTGAATTCAAAAGAGGAATACGTTGACTGCTTCATTTCCATTGATGCCAAAGGAGAGTTCAGCAACTATTCAGCTCAGGGCAAGATTAGGGGAAGGGGTAACTCCTCATTCAAATGGTATGATAAAAAGCCGTATAGAATCAAGCTCGACGACAAGCATAAAATTCTCGGCCTCGACAAGGCAAAGAAATGGGTCTTGCTCGCCAATTACCGCGATGTGACAGACCTCATGAACACTTTCGTGTTCGAAATGGCCGAATGGATGGGAATGGCATACACCAACCACACACGCTATGCAGAAGTATTTCTCAATGGTGACTACATCGGTCTTTATCAAATCACGGAACAGATAGAACAAGGCAGTAACAGGGTCAACATAAGCAAAGACAAAGGTCTGTTGCTCACCCTCGACCAAGACGACGGACCAGAACTCAGTCCAGATGCTAACGACAATTTCTACACAGCAGTCTATAGAATGCCCATGGCCGTGAAATATCCCGATGAAGAAGACCTTAACGATGAAAGACTGGACTCCATCAAAGAGGTGTTTGCCACGTTGGAAAGAGCCATCAAGAGCAAGGACTATGACACGGCATCTTCTCTTATGGATATGGAGTCGTTCATCAGGTATCTGATTATACAGGAATTTGTCTATAATGTCGAGTTGTCCGCGCCTCGAAGCATTTACCTTTACAAGGACGGGGATGGAAAATTCTTCTTTGGTCCTGTCTGGGACTGGGATGCTGCATACGACTTCAGCTGGAGCGACATGTACACCGGACACACATTCTTCCGCAACTACCGGGAAACCGTTATGGGAAGCAACCCTTTGAAACAAAACGGCAATTACAAACTTTCAGGCTTTTTCACCGACCTTTTTGCCTGCAGGCCTTTCGTTAAACGATACAAGGAGATATGGAACACTTACAGTGACTCTATTGTCAGCAGGAACTGGGCTCAGATGGAGAAGTATCTACAATACATGAACGAAGGGCCATTGGAGCGCGACTTACAACGATTCCCGCTTTCTGGATTCAAACCAGCCACGGAAACAGCAAAGATGAAAGAATGGCTGGACAACAGGCGTGACTTCATGGACAGACTCATCAACAACATACCTGAGCCAGAAGAAGTGACGCCCATCGAGGACGAGAAAGTGGTAGGAACATTGACCTATAATGTGGAACTGTCTATGTCGAACGGTTATCACCAAGATGTTCAAGTGAATGTAGATTTCCAGGAATTCTGCAAACTACTCGGCATTTCAGAAAACGACTATAATGAGAACAACATCATCGATATCGTTCCCATCAATTCCGATGGAACAGTCGGTAACAACACTGCCGCTGGCACTTACGGGGCTTGGTTCAGTTCCCAGGGAAATACCACCATCTGGGGTAGCGACAGCCACGTGTTCATCGAAATCTCAGGTGACCTGTTCAATTGGTCTTGTGGATGTCATCCCGACATATGCGCTGGGAATGACGAGCATACCGTGATGATGCAATACCAATATCAAACGGGAAATACTCTGAAGAAGGTGAATGTGGTGGTCAACTTCACCATTGCTGACGACGGAGGATGGTGGTGGCCATGGTGGTGACCTCCCTTTTACATGTTATGACACAAAAAAAACGCTGGCATCAACCAGCGTTTTTTATTTGTCCTTTATGAGTGAAAGGCATCCTATTTCTCCACTTTTTCCACGTTCACTTTTTTCCAAACACTATTTGCAATAAGCCCGGCGTCATAATCAGCGTTCTTGGTTGCGCGGACCCTAAGGTTTTCGAACGTGAAATCCTTGAGGCTGTACTGATCTGGAGCATTCTGGACCTGGAAGAAAGTGGCGCAGTCGAAGTCTATGTTCCTGAGTGTGACATGGCTTGAATACGACATCGGAACATCTGGACGACCCTGAAGGTCGAAGAACTGGGTCCAAGGCATCACGTATAACAAGTAGTTGGCATGGCCGGTGACGTTTTCCACTGTGATATACTCATAGTTCTGTGGCGTGTCGGGGCGCATCTTCAACCAGAGCAGACGCTCAGTGCCATTGACGCGATTGTTGCGGAAAATCACATTACGGTCGTGAATCGACTCACTGCCGAAGGTGATGGCGCTATGGCAAAATCCATATGTGCAGTCCTCAACAATGATGTTTGTATTCTCGCCATTATTGGGATCCTGGTCTGCGTATGGCCCTTTACCGCCTTTCAGCACGACTCCGTCATCATTCACCGCGAAGTAGCATCCTTTGATGTGGAAATTGGAGCAAACGTCAATGTCAACAGCGTCAGTGCTGGGTGCCTTTACAGGTTCTTTAGGAGAGCGGACAGAGATGTTCAGCAACTTCACGTAATTACAACGATAGTAATGGGTGGACCAGAAAGGAGAGTGCTGGATGTTCACATCTGCTATCACTACACTGTCGCTGTTGGAAATGTAGACAAGCCGGGGACGCATCTCATCAACATTAGTGCATTGAGGATTGAAACTACGACGCAACCAGAAGTGTTTCCAGTAGCGCAGTCCATTACCGTCAAGAACTCCTTTTCCAGTCAGAGTGAAACCATTCACCCTATCCGCATTAACTACTGCAGGAAAATACTTGCGGGTCTGCCCTTCGATACGGGTCTCAATCACTGGAAAATCACTGATATCGTCACTGCCCTTCAATTTGCCGCCCTCCTTGATATGGAGATGGGTATGAGGGCGGAAGAACAAAGCACCAGTCATAAAAGTGCCTTGAGGAATGACAATAACTCCACCTCCATCATGAGCGCACTTGTCAATCACGGCCTGCAACGCTTGAGTCTGAACCAACGAGCTGTCATTCACCACCCCAAAGTCAGTAACCACATATTCAGGTCCCAAACTCTTCAGGGATGGGACCTCGTTGTTCGCAAACCATGACGGAACAATCGAGCCATCCGGGAATTTATCTGCAGCCGAAACTGCCGTACTTATCATAGCCAGCAGCAATAAGGATAAAAGTCTCATTATGATTAGTGTTATTATGTTAAATAATTGAATATCATTTATTTCCAACGAAATACCCAAGATGGGGAGGTTGATTGTAAGCCACATTCTGCCAAACCACGCCCATACGGTAGATGTGGTCATGCATAAGTGTAGGGAGCCTGTGACGAGTAGGTATATTAGTGGTGAAAATATTAAGATGAGCAGCATCGCTGCTATCCCAGAGAATCAGTTCCTCGCGCCAGTCACCCAAAATGTCGGCTTGAAGGTTAGGTGTTCCCTTAGTGGAATTACAACTTGTCGAATGGTAGATGTCATTGAACGAACGGCCATAGATAGGAATCTCAGTCGAATGTGCCACGTTATGGCCATTTTCATCTTTTTCTAATGCCACCTTATATATATATGGACGGTTACGACGCGAATCGAAGAGTTCGTCCTCTAAATCGCCATCCCAATAAATACGGAAATTAATGGCTGGACGATGAGCCGCTATGGCCTTGCCGTTGGAATAAAAGACGCTGTCGTTGAAGATGTCCCAATACTCCAGTCCTGGATATTCGGAAAAGATGTCTGCAGCAAGACCTCGACCATTATCGTCGCTGGAAGTCGTATAATAAAGAAGTTCACCCGTACGAGCATCGCGTAGGTGACGGCCATGAGGACGTTCCTCCAACACCATGAAACATTCCAAACCAGGCCTGTCAGGCACAATATCAGTCAGATGAAGGGCGTCACCATGACCTAATCCTGTGGAATAGAGCAAACGCCCATCATTATCAATGGCAGCTGAACCATATATAATCTCGTCGCAACCATCACCATCCACATCTCCTACAGCCACACTATGCGCCCCTTGTCCGAAAGCCGTGCAGCTCTTGTCAGTGAGACCTGACGTATTGGTTTGATAGTTCTCCTTTTCCACATTGCCCAACGCATCAGTGAGTTGCACCTCATGCCTTGATACAGACGCATGAAGCCATTTATGACGAAGCTCTTTGCCATCGAAATCAACGGCCCATAAATGGGAACGCGTATAGTATCCACGGCACATCACTGCACTTGGCGCCTTGTCGGGGCCATCAAGATAAGCCACACAGGCGAGGTAACGCTCACTGCGGTTACCATAGTCATCACCCCAGTAGTCACGTCCAGGCATACCAGGAGCACCACCTACTTCACCAGCGCGATTAGGACGATAGTAAATCGTGTGAAGAGCTTTACCTGTAAGTCCTTCAAAGACGGTGAGGAACTCAGGCCCTGAAAGCACATGTCCGTCGTAATTGACATAGTTCTGCGTGTTGTCTGTGGACAGAATATCAGCATCAGTGGCGGCCTCACTCACAAAATGCCCTGTACCATCCATAGAGTTCGGTGCAGTTTTGCAAATCAACTCTGCACACCCGTCACGGTCGAAGTCAAAGACCAAGAACTGAGTGTAGTGGGCACCCGACCTGATATTCTTCCCAAGGTCAATGCGCCATAACTTTTTGCCATCCAATTTATAGCAATCTAGATAGGCATTGCCCGTGAAACGGTTCCTGAAACTGTTGTCAGCCGAATTTGTGGGGTCCCATTTCACGATAATCTCATATTCTCCATCTCCATCCACATCACCCACAGAACAATCATTAGGGATGTAACGGTAGGGACGGTCGTTGATGACACCTCCCACGGGGGTGTCTATGGGGATGCGAAGACAATAGTCATGCATAGGAATAATGGAAGGGGTTGTATCGACAACACGATCCCCCACCCTCGCGACAATAGTGTAGCGGTCGTCTGCATTTCCTTCTGTATCTTCGTAGCAAGTGGCACTATCAAGTCCCTTAGCAATGACCTTACTGTTCCGTAACACATCGAACGTGGTGTTTGGGGAGTCGTAGCCGAGCAAACGCCAGCTCAACATATAACCACCATTCTCAAGCATTACCGCCACAGCTCCACGATTCAGTCTCTCCATCTGACTTTCAGGGGTAGTCTGAGCTTGAGTAGTCAAAGGCGCCCGTAAGAAAAGCACCAAAGCAATACAAATCTTCCAAATAGTCCAGTTAGTCAAATAATATGTTCTCATAGTGTCTTAATTATGGTGTGTTCACTTTTTCTTGGCGTCGTCGTTGCGGATTTCCACATGACGTATCTTGCCGCTGATGGTCTTTGGCAAAGAATCGACAAACGAGATGATTCTAGGATATTTATATGGCGCCGTTATTCGTTTTACGTGATTCTGCAGTTCTTTCACAAGCGCCTCGCCAGCCTTCTTCTTCCATTCTTCAGCAAGCACTACAGTAGCCTTTACGACCATGCCACGTATATCATCAGGGACACCCGTGATGGCACACTCCACAACAGCAGGATGGGTCATCAATGCGTTTTCCACCTCGAAAGGACCAATGCGGTAACCCGAGCTTTTGATGACATCGTCAGCACGCCCCACAAACCAATAGTATCCGTCCTTATCATAATAAGCGATATCACCGGTATGGTAGATACCATTCGACCACACTTGGTCGGTCAGTTTTTTGTTGCGGTAGTACTCGCAAAAGAGGCCCAGTTGTTTGCGCTTATCTGTTCGGATTACTATTTGGCCATGCTCTCCCACCTTGGCACGAGTACCGTCATCCTTAAGGATATCGATGTCGTACTGAGGATTAGGGACACCCATAGAGCCAGGCTTTGGTTTCATCCAAGGGAATGTACCAAGCGTGAGGGTTGTTTCTGTCTGTCCGAAACCCTCCATGAGCTGTATGCCCGTAGCCTTGTAGAATTTCTCGAATACCGATGGATTGAGCGCCTCTCCAGCAGTAGTACAATAGCGCAGAGAACTAAGGTCGAATTTGTTCAGGTCCTCCAGAATCATGAATCGGTAAATCGTAGGCGGTGCGCAGAATGAGGTCACTTTGTATTGCTCAATCTTATGTAGGATATCCGCAGGCGTGAATTTCTCATGGTCATAAACAAACACGGCAGCACCCACAATCCATTGTCCATAAAGCTTGCCCCAAACAGCTTTTCCCCAACCTGTATCAGCCACCGTCAGGTGAAGGCTGTCAGGATTGAGGTTATGCCAGAAGTAAGCAGTAGAGAGGTGTGCTAAAGCATATGTGTAGTCATGAATCACCATTTTGGGCTCGCCGCTTGTTCCACTGGTGAAATACATGATGGAATAGTCAGTACTACGGTTCACAAACTCCGGCTTATGCCATTCGCCAGCCTGAGCCACCCCAGCTTCGAAGTCATCCCAGCCCTCCGGAACTATCGGACCAATACTTATACGATGCTCCAACGTCGGACAGTCAGGATAAGCACCTTCAACATGGTCGAGAATTTGTTTGTCTCCAGCGCAAATCACAGCCTTGATATCTGCACACTTGCAGCGATAAACAATATCGTTAGCAGTGAGCAGGAAACTGGCAGGAATGGCGATGGCGCCAATTTTGTGGATGGCAATCATTGTGGTCCAGAACTGGTAGCGACGCTTCATGATGAGCATCACCATGTCGTTCTTGCCTAAGCCAAGAGAATGCAAATAAGACGCGACCTTGTCGCTTTCACGCTTCAAATCGCCGAAAGTGAACCGACGGCACTCATCCTTGTCGTTGGTCCATAGAAGGGCGAGTTTGTCGGGTGCTTCTTCAGCCCATGCGTCAACCACGTCGTAAGCGAAATTGAAATTCTCTGGGACAAGAATTTCCAAATTCTTCCTAAAGTCGTCCATCGAAGTGAACGATGACTGTCTTAAAAATCTCTCTACCATATATAGTACTATCCTTTTTCCGCTGTTCTAAAAATGCGAAGGAATCTTTTTTAGGGCCAAAAGTATGCCCTGTCGCAAACTTGAAAAAAATTCCAAAAAATATGCACACTTAAGGATGTGCATTAAATTCCGATTTCAAAATTAGCAAGTATTTTACTACAAACAAAAATAAAAGTAGATTATTTTTAAGCAGTTACACACGAATGCAATGCGTGTGCAAAAAAGCTCAAGTTTTTTGCACACGCATTTTTTTCTTGTGCAAATAATCAAAGTCCTGCTTTCAAGGCTTTGATGACAGCCGAATTGAAACCGCTGTGGTCAAGTTGGTTCAGTCCCTTAATCGTTGTACCACCAGGTGTGGTCACCTTGTCAATAGCAGCCTCAGGATGCATGCCTGTTTCTTTCAAGAGGTTCACCGCTCCGAGCATCGTCTGCATGGCGATTTTCAATGCCTCTGAAGGATAAAATCCCATCTCCACACCGCCTTCCTGCATAGCACGAATATAACGCATCACATGGGCTATGCCACAAGAGGCCATCATCATCCCGGGATTGACTAGGCGCTCCTCCACGAGAAGAGAATCACCTACTGCAGCGAAGAGTTCACGCACGTTCTCCTGTGTAGCCTTGTCCACACCCTTGGCGGCACTGACAAACGACATACTTTGGCAAAACTCGGCAGCGATGTTAGGAATGACGTAGAACAATGGCGGCACACTGCCGTCCTCACGTTGAAAAAGAGTGGTAAGCTTCTCACTCATCACCCCAGCGGCTATCGAGACAACCACCTGATGGCTATAGTCAAGCACATCTTTGAAACCATTGACAACAGGCTCTACCAACCAAGGTTTCACGGCACACACCACAATGTCTGCACCACGAACTGCCTCACTGTTGTTGTTCGTCACCGTGATGTCAGGAAACTCCGACTTGATCTTATCCAAAGTTGTTTGGTTTAGGTCAGAAACAGTGATGTTCTTTGCACCTACCTGTTCCGACTTGGCCCATCCTCGGGCAAGGGCGCCACCCATATTGCCGGCACCGATAATTGTTATTTTCATATTTCCGTATATTTAAAAATTGAATGTTTCTTTTTCTATTTAGGGATTTCCGCACCCGTTGAGGGATTTTCCATCGCAAATTTAGGGATTTTATATGAGTAATTAGTCATACTATTCAAAATAAAACAATAAATTTGCACTCGAAAACCAAAAAACATTACGACATGAAGAAGATAAACATTTACTTGGCGGCCATCATGGTCATGTTGGCTGGACTGACATTCACAAGTTGCGAAGACGACGATGTGGACAAAGCTATCGACCTCTCAGGGGCATGGACAGGAGATATGGGAATGTTCGTTGAGGTAGACTATAGAAATGGAAGCGTCGTATACGATGCCATACGGACAGATATCGAATTCACACCTCACAGAGACTACTCCACTCATGGAGAAGGTTACCAAGTGGATTATTACGGACGCGAATGCCCTTACCGTTACACTTGCTACTATTTCCAATGGACCATCGACCACGGACGTATCATCCTGCGCTATTATGACAACCCCGATCTTAATGCCACCATCTATGACTATCGACTCACTAGAACTATCTTTGATGGTAGAATAGGGAATACAAGCTTCACGCTCGATAAGACTGCAGACTTCTATCGTTGGGACCGTTACTACGAAGACGTAAGATGGAACAGTTATCTCTACATCGCATGGGACGGTTCCTACTACTACGATGGTGGATACTGGTACGATGACTACTACTATGCCAACACCCGCAAAAACACTGAGGCTCTCGGTGACAGCGCCACCTCGACCAAATCAACCGAACTGCCACGGGTTATCCGCCACGGGTCAAAGTACAGCCTTTAAAACCTGTAACATCACTCACCCTTTGGGTGTAGCAACATATCCTGCCATTGAAAACATGGCGACGAAGAAAGGCAAAAACGCACGTTTTTGCCTTTCTTTTTCGCTTTTTGATGAAAAAGATGTAACTTTGTAATCAATCTTAACCACACCCAACTTTTGCCAGCTGCAAATGAACGATAAACCTAACGACAACAACACTGATCCTCAAGACCTTAATGAGGACATTCAGAATCAGGACACAAACGACGAACAGACTGCGGAAGATGCAACCGTTACCAATGAGGACGAGTCGACTGACGAAATCGAAAACGACTCAGTGACAGAGCGAAACGGCATGCCACCCCACTCCGACTACGACCCGACATTGATGAAGGATGGCATCACCCACCATCTCAGCGGGATGTACCAAACTTGGTTCCTCGAATATGCCAGCTACGTCATCCTTGAGCGTGCTGTCCCTCATCTCAATGACGGACTCAAACCCGTTCAGCGACGAATACTCCACTCTATGAAAAGAATGGACGACGGACGCTACAACAAGGTGGCGAATATTGTTGGACACACCATGCAGTTCCATCCCCACGGTGATGCATCCATCTATGAGGCACTTGTTCAGATGGGACAGAAAAACCTTCTCATTGATTGCCAGGGAAACTGGGGCAACATCCTCACTGGCGACAGCGCGGCCGCACCTCGATACATCGAAGCACGACTCAGCAAATTCGCACTCGACACGGTCTTCAACCCTAAAACCACGGAATGGAAACTATCATACGACGGACGAAACAAGGAACCCATTACCCTGCCTGTGAAGTTTCCACTGTTACTGGCACAGGGTGTAGAGGGCATAGCCGTCGGACTGAGTTCAAAAATACTGCCTCATAATTTCAACGAGATATGCGAAGCGGCTGTATCTTACCTTCACAATGAACCATTCGCACTCTACCCCGACTTCATCACAGGAGGAGCTGTCGATGTGGCTCGCTATAACGATGGACTGAGAGGAGGAAGTGTCAGAGTCAGAGCGAAAATCGAGAAGATAGACAACAAAACTCTGTGCGTCAGAGAGATTCCTTTCGGAAAAACGGTCAGCACCATCTGCGACTCTATCGTCAAAGCCATCGAGAAGGGGAAGATCAAGGTCCGTAAGGTGGAAGACATCACCGCCGCAGAGGCAGGAATACTGATTCAACTTCAGCCAGGAGCTTCGTCCGACAAAACCATCGACGCACTTTATGCCTTCACCGACTGTGAGACAAGTATCTCACCCAACTGTTGTGTCATCGATGAACGTATGCCAAAGTTCCTCACCATCAGCGACGTCCTCAAGAAGTCGGTCGACAACACCAAGGACCTCATACGTCAGGAACTGGAAATACGGCGTGGAGAGTTGATGGAGAATCTCTTCTTCGCATCCCTCGAGGAAATATTCATAGAAGAACGCATCTACAAAGCCAAGGAATTCGAACAGGCCAAGAACATGGATGTGGTGGTGGCATACGTTTATAAACGACTTGAGCCCTTCTTCCCCAATTTCTACCGAGAGGTCACACGCGACGACATCCTGCACCTCATGGAAATACGGATGGCTCGCATCCTCAAATTCAACAAGGAGAAAGCCGAGGAACTGATGGCGAAGATGAAGGCCGAGATAGAGGAAATCGACCGAGACCTTGCCAACCTCATAGAGGTGACAGCCAATTGGTTCCGCTACCTCAAGAACAAATACGGAGCCGAGTATCCCCGCCGCACCGAGGTCAGGAACTTCGACACCATCGAAGCAGCAAAAGTAGCCGAAGCCAACCTCAAACTCTATATCGACCGAGAGGAGGGATTCATCGGTACATCACTCAAGAAGAATGAGTTCGTATGCAACTGTTCCGACATCGACGATGTCATCATCTTCTATCGCGACGGAACATACAAAGTCGTGAAAATCGGAGAGAAACTCTTCGTCGGAGAAACGGAAAGAAGCAAGGCAGAGAAGAAAAAGGCTGAAATCATCCATGTGGCCGTCTTCAAGAAGAACAACACACGAACTATCTACAATGTGTGCTACAGAGACGGCAAGACCAATGCGACCTTCATCAAGCGATTCAACATTCCATCAGTAACTCGCGACCGAGAATACGACCTTACCAGCGGAGAACCCAAGTCACGAGTCACCTACTTCTCTGCCAACGACAACGGAGAAGCGGAGGTCGTCAAGGTCACATTACGGCCTCAACTGAAACTGAAGAAACTTACCTTCGAGAAAGACTTCAAAGATATAGCCATCAAGGGACGAAGCGCCAAGGGGAACTTGCTGACCAAATGGACTGTACACAAAATACTGCTTAAACAACAAGGAGGAAGCACACTCGGAGGACTGAAGCTGTGGTTCGACACCGATGTGCAACGACTCAACAACGACGAGCACGGAACACCGCTTGGAGAGTTCCACAATGGAGACCTTGTGCTCGTGGTGCTGCCTAATGGACAGTACTACACCACAAACTTCGACCTCAACAACCACTATGAGACCGACTTGCTCGTCATAGAGAAGTTCATTCCCCACAAGAACTGGACAGCTGTGCTCTACGATGCAGAACAAGAAGGGAAGCCCTATATCAAACGTTTCCGATTCGAGCCCACAAACAAACGGACTTCTTTCATCGGAGAAAATCCCGACTCAAGACTCATCCTACTCACCGACACACCATATCCAAGACTAGAACTGACTTTCTCTGAACCCGACACTTTCAGAGGCCCGCTTGAAGTCGACGCTGAGCAGTTCATTGCAGTGAAAGGTCTGAAAGCGAAGGGAAAACGACTTACCCAGTACGCTCTCGACAACGTGAAAGAGCTCGAGCCGACCCGCACACCCGACGACGAAGACCCAGATGGTGACAACGGGGCTTTCGACGAGGAAGAAGGAGAAGCCACCGACAATAACGTCAACGGCGAGAATGAAAACGTCAGCAACGATCCTGACGAAGGAAAAAGCGATGATGAAATCAGGGATGAGTTGACGGGGCAACTCAGACTATTCTGACCCCATCAACACGGCTCAAGGACTATGAATAGATATCAACCGACAACAAGACTTCGTTACCTGCTCTTGACCGTAGCCATGACATGGACTACCGTGACGGTCAACGCTCAATCAACCGAAGACATCGACCCGGCGTCAACGCAAACCACCATGCACGCCATGATGGTAGGTGCAGGATTGTCAAATGTTCTGGAATCATATCTCTCTCCCTACAACTACAAAGGAACGGACATCACTGCAATCAGGGAGACCATGCGGCCCACAAAACTGATGCAGGGAAAGGTGCATGTGCAGACACTCTTCCAACTCAACGGAAGCATACTCGAGAACAGGGAAAAAACAGCAAAAGAGTATGCTGGAGGTCTGAGATACAGCATCAACTGGCAATATGCATGGGAACTTGCCCAAGGTCTCAAAGTGACGGCTGGACCAGGAGCCAGTGCTTATCTCGGAGGCATCTATAACGACCGGAACGGCAACAACCCAGGCCAGGCAAAGGGTGACCTTATGATTGACCTCAATGCCCAGGTATTCTACAACTTCCGGCTCTTCCACCGAGAATGGATGTTGAGATATGAAATGACCGTGCCCTTCTGCGGAATGGCTTACACACCCAACTACGGCCAGTCGTACTATGAGGCTTTCGAACTTGAAAACTACGACAAGAACCTACAGTTCGCACATTTCGTCAACACTCCTTCCATGAGGCATCTGCTCACCCTATCCATGCCCATGAAAAGCGCTGTTATACGTGTGGGACTCTCCGCTAACTACCAACAGCAGAAACTCAACGGACTGAAATACCACAACTACAACACCGATTTCATCGTAGGATTCGCCAAGTATTTCCAGCGCAAAGCCACCAGTAAAAACCACACTCTGCCCTTCTGACAGAACCAACGACTAAGCAACAATGACGATGAAGAGACTTTTTAACCTATACTTATACCTCCTCACCCTAGCCACCATGCTGACTCTCAGCGCTTGCATCGACGAGGATGAATACGACAACAGCGCAAAAGGCAACATCGAAGCACTATGGAAAGTCATGGACCAGCACTACTGCTTTTTCGACTATAAAAAAGAGGTTATCGGTGTGGATTGGGATGAAGTCCATCAACGATTTCTCGCGCAGGCCAACGAGAAAATGACCAAGGCGCAACTTTTCGAAGTGTGCAGCAACATGCTTGCAGAACTGCAGGACGGACACGTCAACCTTTATGCATCCCACGACATGGGAAGGAACTGGAGTTTTAAGGAAGAACATCCCAACAACTACGACGACAACCTTGTCAATGACAACTACCTCGGCACAGACTACAAAATCGCTGCCGGACTGAGTTACAGAATTCTCGACGACAACATTGCATACGTCAGGTGTGAGAGTTTCAGTGAAGCGCTCGGGGACGGAAACATCAGCGAAGCACTTTATTTCCTGGCACTCTGCGACGGACTCATCATTGACGTGCGCAACAATCCCGGAGGCAAACTCACTACATCCCGAAAACTGGCAAGCCACTTCACCAATCAGCAAACACTCGTCGGATACATTTACCACAAAACAGGAAAGGGAAGGAACGACTTTTCAAAACCCGAGGAAGAAAACCTTGAGCCTGCCGAAGGGATGAGATGGCAGAAGCCTGTCATCGTCTTGGCCAACAGGTCGACGTACAGCGCGGCCAACGACTTCGTCAAATGCATGAAGGTAATGCCTAACGTCACCATCGTAGGCGACACCACAGGTGGAGGAAGCGGTATGCCGATGTCATCCGAAATACCTGCAGGCTGGAGCGTCAGATACTCGGCCGTCGTGATGCTAGACCAGAACCGCCAGCACACCGAGTTTGGCGTCGCGCCCGATGTGCAAGTGGATATGACCGCCTCCGACCATCAGAACGGCCATGACACCATCATTGAAACAGCACGCAAAATGCTGAGGAAGAACTGACCGAACTACATTCTTATGCCTCGTCTTTCCAAGGCACTGGGAATAAAAAGTACAAAAAACGCCTCCCGAACATCTTTTTTCCCAACAATATTCGCTCATTCCACAATAAATGCCTAACTTTGCAACACAAAGCGCATGAGCGCCGGGTCGGCTACCGCCATCCGACCATTACGGCACCCTTTGCGCGCTTGCGCCTGTGGCGAAATTGGTAGACGCGTTAGACTTAGGATCTAATACCTCACGGCGTGCAGGTTCGAGTCCTGTCAGGCGCACAAACAACAATGGTTAAGTGATTGAAAATTAATAACTTTCACTTAACCTTGTTTTTGTTTTTGTCAACCGATTGTCAACAAAACCCCATTTTTCCTGACTTCGTCATTGCGCCACCCAAAACTCTTCATCGAATAATTTTTCGATGGGTTTATGTCGTTTCATGGGCATGGTCTTGACGTAGTGTGTCTTGTTCTCAGGCATGTAGATGCTGATGGTGGTCACCGTCTTTGCCATGTTTAGCACCTTGTCAACGCTCATGCTGATGTGATTTAGCTTGAGCAGCCGCTCCAACTCCTTGTACACTTTCAATGCCACAAAGCAGATGCAGACATGTGCCTCTATCCTTCGGCGCGTGAAGTGGAACATGGGCCGTATCTCTATCTTTGACTTGGCAATCCTGAAGGCCCTTTCCACGTTCCAGAGGTTATGGTAGGCCGTCACGACCTCATCAGTGGGCATGACGGTGTTGGTCAGGTAGCCCTTCAGTCCGTCCCACTGCTCATCCTCCCGTATCCTGTCGTAGTTGATGCTGACCTTAGTGTTGCCGTCCATGTCAAGGAACTTGTTGTAGCCCCGGCGGTTGATGTTCTCCTTGCTCAGGTGTCCCGCCCTGTATGCCTTCTCCAGCCTGCGGATGCCCTTCTCTCGGTTGTGCGCGTCTTTCTTCGCCCTATTCTCCGAATATCCGACGAGCAGGCGGCGGCCGAGCCCCTTGTCTATCTCGTGCATCATGCCGTTCTCCTTGTCAAAAGAGAGTATCTGCCGCTTTACGGCCTCCGACTCGTTCTTGATACGGCTTCCTATTATATATTTGCAGCTCTCCGCCTCAAGCTCATTGATGTTGTCCGAGTTCATAAGTCCGGAATCGGCCACGACGATGAAGTCGTCAAGGTCGTATCTGGCGACAAACTCGCGGATTACGGGCAACATCGTGTGCCCTTCGTACTTGTTCCCCTCGTGTATGCAGTATGCCAGAGGGTAACCATCCAGGCTGACCAGCAGCCCGAGGATAATCTGCGGGTTGCTGTGCCGACCCTCCTTCGAGAACCCAGTCTTGCGCAGGTCGTCCTGACGGTCGGTCTCAAAATAAAGCGTCGTCACGTCGTAGAACATCACGCCGATGTGCCCGCCAAGCACTTTCATCGTGTGCCTCACGCTGATGTCCTGGACCAAGCCCTTATGCTTGTCGTTCAGCTTGTCCAGATAGCGGTATATCTTCGAGAGGTCCACATCCTCGTCATAATAGTTCTTCAAGTACTCCACCGTCGCCGCCTTGCTCGCAGGGAACGACAGGCGGCTCTGTACCAGCTTGCGGAACACGACGTCCTCTATGCGGTTGAAACCGATACGGTCGAACACACGGTCCAGTATCAGCTCCGTGCCGTTGAGAAGGATGTTGTCGATGTTGGACAACACGCGTTCGGTCATCTCACGCTCATGCTCCATGGCAAGGCGCTCCTCGCCGAACAGGTCAAGCTCGGGCTGCAACTCCAATTCGCGACGGTGGATCCACTCGAGGCCTTTCTGGCGAAGAACGGACAAGTCGGACTCATCCTTGGCGATGCCGACAGTCTGAATTTCCTTATATCTGCCACGTGATTTCTCCACGACAACAACACTTGTCGTACCTGAGCGATTTCTTTTGAAACGGATAAACATAACCAATTATGTTAAAAAACCTTTTGCGCCACCCAAAAACGGGTGGCGCAAAATTACAAATAATTTATTATCAAGACGTTATGACAATCCCAATGTCTGTCAGAGTGAAATTGACGAGTTAGAAATGCTCCGTTCTTCTCGCGAGTACTTTATTATAAAGATCGTCTATTGCGTCTTGGCAGAATATGGTGCAGTGCGCAGTAAGGCTCATCCGTCCTCAAATACCATCAAACAAACATCATCACCGTATGGAATCGTGGACAAGAATCTTAATCCGCTTACACCTGGCGTTGCTGATTCTGAATTCATCGTTGAACTACTCAATAAGCTAGGACTCATTACAAGATTGCCTAACGGTGGAACGTTTGATAAAGATTATGTTTGTGGTCGTTTGCGACTTGGAAATGGAAACCAACCTTTGATAGCCAAAGGGAAGATGGCTAAAATATTTAAGTCAAAAGGAAAAGACTTTCTCAAGAGGTTACAGAAATGGATTTATAGGTTTGGCTTTTATGAACCTCTTAATTTTACAAGGGATAGAGTGGAGAAATATGTTTGTCAAAGGTTCTGATTCTCTCTGCACTCGTTCTTCTTCCACGCGCTCGTCCGCCGCACGACCAACGACTTGCTCTATCTACCTCCCTGTCGTCCTCCGTAAAGCACCGCAGCAGTGTGCCGGTGGGGGGTCATCATCCGTCCTCGTCGTCCATAATTGTCTCGACGAGCCACAGTCACTCGCGAGTTCAGGTTCAAGTCATTGGCAACGTCGAAACGGTCGAGAAAAACATGTTACCCAAAGCTTCCTGTTAAAAGAAGTGAAAATACGCCAAAAGGTCTTAATTGTCAACGGAACATCTTAAATAGTAATAATGTTTTACAGAATGCGCCTCAAAATAGGGGCTTGGTTGACAAATGGTTGACAAAAACAAAAAGAGAGTTAAGTGTAATTCAATATGAATCAACCACTTAACCCCTATTTTTCGTGATCCGGTTGGGATTAGAGATGTATCTATAAATATTTGATTATTAGATACATACAAACCAATACTACAAAATGGTAAC
>JAEEGG010009035.1_pt1 | contig 22444 bp, 20 predicted proteins | sample 9134161 | NCBI WGS metagenome assembly JAEEGG01 (sample SAMN16246543, study PRJNA631951) | gut metagenome | biome: gut microbiome; feature: rumen; material: CR-attached | host: Bos | place: Iran: Karaj | collected 2018-10
ATTTACTCGTTTTGCACGCACCGTTTGAGAGAGAATCCTGGCTTGAGGTATTTATGAACGATGGCATGGGGTTCGATGCCATAGAAGAAAATGATAGCGATTCTGCTGTAACCTGTTCGCCCAATCCCGCAAACGACTATGTTTATATCAATGGTATTGAACCCGCCGAAGTGCAGGTATACAATGCCTTGGGACAGTTGGTGAAGAGGGTGCGGAACTCTAATGAAATTAGTGTGGAAGGTTTGGCGGAAGGGGTTTATTTGGTGAGGATTACAGATATGAAAGGTATTTCCTACACGAAACGTATAACTGTAATCAGATAAGCCATGAGAAGAATACCGTATTATTTGATTCTCGCAGCAGCATTGGCGGCTTTGGCCGCCCTGCTGCTGGCGGGATGCCAAAACAGAAGCAACAAAGAAAACTCTCAGACAATCTCTAAGGAGAAGGAAATACACATGCCTGCGCCTATCGACACATCCCAAATGGATGAGGAATTTTACAGGCGGATGCGAGAGTTTCCAGAGAGCCCATCAGATAGGTAAGATCAGGCTCTCCGATTATGACTTAAGGATATGTCTTAGCAATACGAAAGGTGATATTGATGATGCAAAGACATAATGGAATGTGACGCGATTAACCATAAAATCAACGCGTTTATCAAATAATATAACGCAATTCATTCTCAACTCAATTCATATATTTATTTTTGCATCGCATCAAGAAAAAATGAGATGTCTTTCAATAAAAAAACGCAGACAAGACGGCAAGGGCACAAACTAATATAGACATTATGGAAGGTAAAGACATAAGGACGATACTAAGGACACCGATTGAAAGGTACTATGAGCTGGGAATGATTTCGTCCAGAGCCTTCAATATTTGCAATGCTGCTGATATTGGCACCGTAGGTGATCTTATTCTTTGCCATCACGAAGGAGGATTGCGAAAGCTGCGCAATTGTGGACCTTATACTGTCAAGGAGTTTTAGGGTGTCATGCGACTGGTCAATAGTGAATACGCCGTACAGCTATTGGAAAAGTTAGACAGGTACGAAGATTTGCCTAAGTCGTTAAAGAGCATCATTGTGGCCCATTACAAAAGGACGCTGCTTGACTTTTCCTTGGATTGCATAAGACGTTTTTACGACACCTTTGGCGACTGCAAGGCATTTTATTCTTTCTTCTTCTGTAACCTGAACGACTTGGCTGCAAGGTTCAATAACCTTGGCAGTTGGGAGTTGAAGCACTATTGCTACCAACTGCTTACGGAAATACATTCGTCATTTCGGGAAAAAGCGTTGGATAACACCTATACATACGAGTTGGTTGTCATGGCTCGGGCGATTTTATGGTTCTGTGACGATGATTTTGCAGCAGAGCTTGAAGTCAAAGACTGGGGTTTGAGGGTCAGGAGAAAAGCCCTTTTGGAAGACTTTCACGAAAGGGCCAGTCAACTCATCAATGCCGCGGCAAGTGTGCGACGGTATTTGATTCCCGATTATTCGAGGTCTGTAGCGATGATGCAACTCTCAGAAGGGGAAGTGAAAAGCAAGTTATTGGAGATACGGGCATGGGGACATACCTACAGGACGATTTTCTTGTTTTTGGCTGAACTGAAAGAGACCCTTTACCGGTACGAAAGTATCGACGGGGACGAGCTGGGCCATACGGTCGTCGCAAACAAGTACCGTTATCTGAAGGAGGAACAAGTCGGTTTTGTTGCTGGCTTTTACAAACATCGTGGTTTTCTATAACGAACCGACAATCTCCCAATGACCGCCTTTATCAGGACCGACACGACGGATAGCCCCTTTTTCTTGTAGCTTTTTTAATTGCCACTTAATACCATCTGAAGAGATTCCACAAGCTTCAGCTAATTCTTGCCTTGTAATATCGCTCTTTTGCTTTATTAAAGATAATATTTTCTGGGTAGTTTTCTGGGTAGTTTCTGCTTCCTCCGTAGTTTTCTGGGTAATTTTCAGTCCATTTTCCACATCAATTTCATTTTCCAGTCCACTTTTCTGGGTAGTTTCCTGGTTACTTTCTGTTTTCTGGGTAGTTTTCTGGGTGGTTTCCACTTCCGACTGTTTCACCAAATCTTCAATCAACAGCACAGCCTCCACTCGTGCAGGCATCTGGTGCTCGCTGAGTGTCGGAAGTTGCCACCCGTTATCACGCCAGCCGGTGCTGATAATGTCGGCACCACTACCTGCTTTCTCTCCAACACCAACAAACACAAACATCTTCTGAAGCAGAGGATTGCGACACACACTATAACCTCCCGCCCAAAAATTCTCCATGCTGACAAGCATCGTTCCTGGATTCGACATCACAATACGGTCATCGTAACGGTCAATCACGATGTTTCCTTTCACCGTGTAGGCACAATGAATTAGGCAGTTCCCAAAAGCTTCCCTCAATGAAGTGTGAGCCGATGTAGTGTCTTTGCGCCGTTGGTTCTCGTCCAATTTGAAAGGTACAGGAAGTGCGTGCTGCAACATCGGAAGCACACGACTGTAAAACTGGTAGAGATTGGCTTCCCATGTGCCGTCAGGATAAACTCGGTTCGTCCAACGAACATCCTTTCCGTCGCCAAGATGTTCCCTATAGTCCGGGAAAAAGTCAGGGCAGCATTCAGGATCGGTAATACTGCTGTACTTCCCAAACATCAGCATCCCAGCCACTGTATAACCTTCTTGGCCTGTGGCTCTGTCTTTGCGATAGGCTCCAACGCTTTCCAAAAAATGCTGGTCATCAAAGTCATTCCACGGGTGGTTCTCGTGTCTGTCCTTGTATGCCTGACGATAGTTCCTTAGTGTCGTAATATCAATGTCATCAAAGTTATAGCCCGTCAATATACGTGAGTCTGCCGAGTGTTGCACATTGTTCGCATCTGAGAACATCTGCCGTACTTCCTCGTCAGAGCAAACATAATCGCCCTCATGATAACGCTTATAGGTGTGTATCCTATCGAAAACAACTCCAACTTTAGGGGAAAATGATTGAAGCATTTTTTGGGGAAACAGAGACTCACGCAATGCTACTGTAATAGATAATCATGTGGATTTTGTGGATTTGTGGAAAAGTTTCATTTTGAACCACTTACAGACGACTATTCCATCCACAATATCCACAAGTGATTTTTCGGTATTACTTAATGGTTTCACTTTCAGCGTTTTCCACGTTATCCACTTGTGGATAAAAAATGTGGATTTATAATTCATTGAATAATAGTAACATCCACAATATCCACAAATCCACGGACAAAATCAAAAATTTGAGTTTTCATGTTCCCGTTCTTCAATCTGCTTCTTCTGAACTTGTTGTTCAGCCTAACCGTGTCCATGCATACTGCGTTTTCTTGGAAAATGGAACTCAGAAAATGCAGCAATGTTGATTTTCCCGTTTTTTGCTCCCAACTCACCAAACAGAGAATTGGCAGCCTCTGCTTTGGATTGGTGAACAATAACTGAAAGTAATCCAACGCCATCTCATAAAGCACTTCCCCGTCATTATTCGGATAGTCGAAAATATGGTGCAACACCTTGTTGACATTATCCCATCTCCCCTCTTTTGGGACATGGATAAGCTTGGCGAACCTGTTGTAAAAAAGTTGCTCAAAGTTGATATAGGTTGCGCAAAATTTGTATTTTTGCGCAACATTAATTTTTCGTATGGAAACAATAGAAATCATTAAGAAAAGAGGGAAAAAGGATGGAAAAACACGCCTCCGTTTCCGATTGAGAGATGGTGCAAAGTTCAAAAGCTATTTGTACCATAAAAGCGACTATTTATATTGAAAATAAAATAATACAGATTTGATTTTTCAATTCCCTGCGGGTTCACTTCGACGAAAACGCCATAATGACATGAAAATCCTCATCGTAGAAGACGACAACAACCTTAGGGAACTGATGCACAAGGCATTGGTTGACGACCATCATGTGGTTGAAACCGCCGCACAAGTCTACGAGGCCAAGATGAAGATCGAAATCTACGACTACGACTGCATCCTTTTGGACATCATGCTGCCCGACGGCAACGGACTTGACGTGTTGCGCCAACTCAAGGAAGCCCGCAAGGAAGCCGGTGTCATCATCATTTCGGCCAAGGACTCGCTTGAGGACAAGGTGACTGGCCTCGACCTCGGTGCCGACGACTATCTCACCAAGCCTTTCCACATCGCCGAACTTTCAGCCCGAGTGAAAAGCGTTTTCAGAAGGAAACAGCAACACGGTGAGAATTTCGTCGAATTCGGCAATGTGAAGATACTGCCCGAAACGCGACAAGTCCTCATCAACGGACAGCCCATAGAACTGCTGAAAAAGGAATTCGACATTCTGCATTTCTTCATGACCCGTCCGGAACGAGCCGTCAGCAAAAGCACTTTGGCCGAATCCGTTTGGGGCGACTACATCGACCAGGCCGACAACTACGACTTCATCTATGCCCAAATGAAAAACCTGCGCAAACGCTTGACCGAAGCCCAAGCCAACATCGAAATCACGACCGTACACGGCTACGGCTACAAATTGGAGCAGCAATGAAACTCTCACACCGCATCATATTGTCGATTTCAGGGGTGTTGTTTCTCCTTTTTGCGCTGTGGGCACTCGTCTTCTACCAATCCAGCAAGCGCCGCATTTACGGACGTATCGATAAAGTGCTCGTTGAGCAATCCGAAAAAATCATCGACCGGTTCCTTGAAATCGACAGCCTCCCCAACTCCCTTTCGGGGGCTTCGGGAACGGTGGATTACTATATCGAAAAGGTCTGTCCGGAATATGCTGAAAGCCACCAAACTCCTGTTTTTCAAACTGATGAAGAATACATCGATGCCATTCAGAATGTGGAAACCGTCAGAGTGATGACGCAGGTTTTCCAAAAGCAAGGCATCGACTACGAACTCACGCTGACCACCCAAGTTTTTGCCTGGAACAAAACCCTCGACTTTGCCATTCTCAGCATCCTCACACTTGCCCTCGTGCTCCTTTTGGCCATCATCATCATCGTCAGTTTCATCATCGTCAAGAACATGAAGCCCATCTATCGGCTCACCGAATGGCTCAGGCACCGCAAGACCAACGAAGACATTCCCCTGCCCGACAGCAGCATCAAAGCGCAGGAATTCAAGGAGATAGAATCGGCCGTATTGGAAGCTTCGGAAAAGTCGAAACAAGTTTTTGAAGCACAGAAAAGCTTTATCGGCAACGCCTCGCACGAGATTCAGACCCCCTTGGCCATTTGCCGCAACCGCCTCGAACTCTTGGTTGACGAAACCCAACTCACCGAGCACCAACTCACTGAAATCGAAAAGACTTTGGACACTTTGGGCTACATCTCGCGGCTCAACAAATCGTTGCTCCTCCTGTCGAAAATCGACAACCACCAATTCAAGGGAGAAACCGAAATCGAAATCAATCAGATTGTCAACCAAGCACTTGAAAACCTCGGTGAGATTTACGAAAGTCTCAACATCAAGGTGACCGTTGTCGAGCAACAACGCATCATTGTCCACATGGATCCGACTTTGGCCTCTTCATTGGTCAACAACCTGCTAAAGAACGCCTTCGTCCACAATAAACAAAACGGAAACATCTCCATTACATTGAACGACAACACCTTGTCCATTGCTAACTCGGGAAGCGAAGAAGCGTTGGATGCCGGCACCGTTTTCCAAACTTTCTACAAAAAAGGCGAAAACTCCAGTTCGACAGGCCTCGGACTCGCCATCACAAAAGCCATTTGCAACGAATACGGTTTTGAAATCCGTTACCGATTCGTCCAAAACCAACACGTTTTCAGCGTGAGGTTCCAATAAGCGGAAACCATTTCAGACTTATTTCAGAAACGCTTCGGACTTTTGCAGCCGAAACCGTTTCTCATCATGGTAAACAAGGCTTTTGTCATATTCGTCAACTTGCTGATTTTCAGTTGCCCATTGCAAACCGAATATGGCCATAGCTTTATCAATTTCGAAGAACTTCCAACTCAGGCAAAGGCTTTCGTCAAAGCCTATTTCGGACATTATGCCATTCGTTTCATCAAGAGGGAAATGAGCATGACGAGAACCGATTATACCGTGCAATTTGAGAACGGAATGAAAATCGGGTTCAACAGCAACGGGGATTGGGATGAAGTGGAAAGTGTTTCCGAATGTCTTCCGTCAGAATTTCTCAACAATATGATTATCAACTATCTGAATAAAAACCACGCTGATTATTGCCTTCATGAGATTTCAAAAGGCCGACACAAATTCGAGGTGGAATTGACGGATGGACTGAAGCTTGTTTTCAACAAAAAAGGTGAGTTTCTCCGATATGAGCACAAAGCAATTCATAATAACACTTAATACTATTTAAGATGAAAAAACAACTGTTTATCACCACATTTGCAGCGTTGGCCCTCATCGCGACGGCCTGTGGCAAGAAATTAGGAGCTGCCAACAACGACACTACGCCAACGACTTCCGCCGACCAGAAATGGGAAGTGAAGGAAGTCAGCACCATCATTGAACACAAAGACATCAGTCCCGAGATTCTGAAGTTCGTTGAGACCCATTTCCCGAAAACCAGCATTTCAGATTGCCAAAAAACGGAGGGACTTTACAAAGTGAGCCTCGACGACAAAACCAGCATCGAATTCAGTCCAAAGTTTGAATGGACTAAGGTAAAATGTGAAAATTCAACTATTTACAGAACCGTTCCCGAAAGCATCGTGCCTATGGAAATCGCCGCCTACGTTGCCGAAAATCTTCCCCACAAATCCATTGTGGAGGTTGAAAAGACGAGCTTCGGCTGGGAAATCGAGTTGGACGACAGCCAGGAAATCAGGCTCGACTCCAAATTCAATGTCATCCAAGGAGGGAAAAGCTATCTCGACTGCCCGGAAATCAATGCTTTTGTGGCCACCTACTTTCCCAAAGCCAAAATCCGGACTGCGCAACAATTTGAGGATGAAATCGAGGTGAAACTCACCGACAACACAGAAATCGGCTTCTATCTCAACCTCGACTGGAAGAACATCGACTGTGAGGATGCCATCATTTACGTGAGCGTGCCCACCGAACTCGTCCCCGAGCCCATCACCACCTTCGTGAAGAGCAATTACGTCCACAATCACATCGAAGAAATCGGGAAAGAGCCCAAAGGCGGCTGGGAAATCGAACTCGACAACAAATTGGAATTCAAGTTTGACGGCAAGTACAACCTCACCAGCATTGACGACAAGAACCTCTAATGGAACCGTCGTTATTAAAGAACAACGCGGCCTGAATTGCTTCGGGCCGCGTTGGGTTTACATGTTTGGCATAATTTTGCCGAAAAACGGACATTTTTATGTAATTTTGTTGCCGAAAAACGGACATTTTTATGTAATTTTGTTGCCGAAAAACGGACATATAAGAATATATCAATATGATTTACAGAAAAATAGAAAATTTCATAAAGGATTGGATAAATTCCTCCTCCAAAAAAGCTCTTCTGATTACCGGGGCACGGCAGGTAGGAAAGACCTTTTCTATCAGAAAAACTTTGAAGGAAACAGGCACTTCTTTTGTGGAAATCAACTTTTTGGAAAATGAAACCGCCTTGCAACTTTTCCAGCAGACCACCAATGCCCAAGATCTTTTGCGCGGACTATCGATACTTGTCGGAAAACCTTTGGTGAAGGGAAAAACTGTCGTCTTTTTCGACGAAGTGCAATGCTGCAAGGAAATCGTCACGGCGATAAAGTTTCTTGTCGACGAAGGCAGCTACAAGTACATCATGAGTGGCTCGCTTCTTGGCGTTGAGCTGAAAGACATCCGCTCGTTCCCTGTAGGTTATTTAGATATAAAAACCATGTATCCTCTTGATTTTGAAGAGTTCATGAAAGCAAATGGCTTTTCTGATGAAGTCATTGTTCATTTGAGAAACGGCTACCAAAGCCTTTCCCCTGTTGATGATTTCATCCACCAGCAAACCATGAAACTTTTCCACTTGTACCTCATCGTTGGCGGAATGCCTGCGGCTGTTGACATCTATTTGAAAACCAACAATATTGCGAAAGTGATTGAGGTGCAGAAATCCATCATAGACCTTTACAAGAAGGACATTGCCCAATATGACCCCAAGGAAAAACTCTATCTGAACGAGATTCTAATGCTGATTCCGTCAGAAATCAACAGCAAGAACAAACGTTTTGTGCTGAAAAACCTGAACGAAAACCAGAAATTCAGCCGATACGAGAACCGATTCCTTTGGCTCAGGGATGCTGGTGTTGCTTTACCCACTTATTGCGCCAATGAACCCGCGCTGCCGTTGATGCTTTCCAAATCGCGCAACCTCTTCAAGTTGTTCCTGAACGACATTGGACTACTTTGTGCCATGTATGCCAACGGACTGCAACTGAATATTTTGCAAGGAGAAATCAATATTAACTATGGAGCTATTTATGAGAATTTTGTCGCACAAGAGTTAACCGCCCACCATTTTGACCTTTATTATTACAACAGCAAGAAAAACGGCGAGGTTGATTTCATGATTGAGCACAACGGGACTTTGCTGCCTATTGAAGTCAAATCAGGGAAAGATTACATCCGCCATGTTTCCATGACCCATCTGTTGACCAATGAAGATTATGGTATCGCCAAGGGCATCATCTTTCAAAACGAAAACATATCCGTTAAGGGCAAAGCCGTGTATTTACCCGTTTACATGACCATGTTCATTGAAAACCAGCAAATTCCAGAGGATTTAGTTTATCGGGTTGAGGCCATTTGATTTTTTGACTTTAAAACCATTTATGAAAATTCATGTTCAATTCCTGATAATTCGTGTTTTATAATCAACCTCACTTCTTCTCCGTAATGATGACATCAATAGCTCCCACCCCAAACTTGGCGATGCTGGCCATGCGGTTTTCGGTGTTCTTGTAGTTCTTCAGTTCCTCGATGATGGCGTTTTTCAGCACGCCGTTGCCCACACCGTGGATGAAAGTCACCTTATTGTACTCGGCAGCAATCGCGCTGTCGAGCATCTTCTTGAAATAGTCGATTTGTATTTTGAACATGTCGTGGCTCGACATACCCAAAATGTTGTCGACCAATTCGCCAATGTGCAAGTCTACAACGGCCTCACCTGGAGCCACTTTGTGTTTGTCGATAGGAGCCTCTTGCTTCACCAAAGTCTTGGCAGGAGCCTGAGCACCAACACCTTCCTTCATGATTTTGGTGAAATCGCTGTCGCCGTGCTTCAAGGCAATCAGTTCGGAGAGGCAAATCATCACCGACTTCTCACCCAAGACACCCGAGGGCAGATAGCTGCCTTCCTTGTAGAAACGTCCCGGACGCAACGAGAAAGGCGTGTTCAGCGGAAGCAACACACAATCAGAGGTTTCTGCGGTCAAAATGGCTTGCACCACACCGTTGAGCCAATATTCGAGGTCGTCGCGCGAGATGGTCTCGATGACGATTTTCTCATACTTGTCTACCTGCCCGAAATCCACGTTGGCAAACTTATCCTCCTCCTTGATGGTGAAGGTGTAAAGCATCTCGTAAGGCGTGTGGTTGACTAATACCACATCCAACGGCCCTGTGAGAAGCCACTGCTGCTCATGCGGCACAAAAGCCATGTATATGCCTTCCTTTTCCGCCTCTTTTGCGAAACGCCGCAAGCCGCCTTTTCGGGCTTCTTCGGCCTGTTGTTGTTTCAGAAGTTCCTGTCCCTGAACCTCTTTCTGCACCTTTTCGACCGTCTGTTGCTGCTTGCTTGGGGCGGGCATAGAGCGGTAGTCGAGCACTAAATCCGTAATCAAAGTTGGGATTTCAAAGCCATCCTCCACTTCGACCATCACCATTCTGGAATCTATAATCTTCGTGACCTTTCCCCCACCCACGGTGCTGAGGAAATTCACCTTGTCGCCAATCTTAAATTCTGCCATAGTTTTTCGATTTTAAAGTGCAAAGATACACAATTTGGAAGGATTTTTGTAATTTCGCCATCGATTTTGAAGCACCATGAAGAAAACACAACTCATCCTCATGCTTTTGGTCGCAATGGCACTCGTTTCGTGCAAGAAGCTTGCTGGCTATGGTGACCTTTCCATAAACATCGGCTATTCCGTCAATGACAAACCGTTGATTACCGATAGTTTATGCTACACAAATGAAGCTGGAAACGAGTTTATGATTGCTGAAATCCAATGGTTCATCTCACGGATTGAACTTCAGGACGAGCACGGTGACTGGTTCCGCCTTGACCACAAAGAAGTTGAGTTTCCTTTTCAATACACCACTGATTGGGTATTTTACATCGACACCAACATCCCTGAAAGCCAGACGCTTGAAATCGCACCCATTCCTGTTGGAACCTACAAGACGCTGCGTTTCGTTTTCGGTCTGAATGAAGAAGACAACCAAACCGGCCTTTTCACCGACCCTCCCGAATCGGAAATGTTTTGGCCTGATTTTCTTGGCGGCGGCTACCACTACATGAAACTGAACGGCAAATACTTGAACACGGAAAGCCAACTTGCACCTTTGGCTATCCACCTCGGCATCGGGCAAAACGAAGACCATTCAGTATTCTATCAAAACTACTTCACCGTGGAGCTACCCATCGATTTCACCGTATCGGAAAACACTGAAAACCAAATTGATTTGACAATGGTCATCGACAACTGGTTCCGCAATCCCAACCTTTATGATTTCAACGAATTTGGGAGTGCCATCATGCAGAACCAAGCCGCGCAACAAGTCCTGAAAGAAAACGGAAAAGATGTATTCAGAATCGGAAAAAACACTGATAATAAAAACAATACGAATATGGAAAAAGAAAACAGACTTGCAGAAGAGTTCAAAGAAACGATGCAAAAGGCCGCTCCAAAGCCGCATTTCTGGAGTTGGAAGAATGTCAAGGAGAGGTGGCAAAATTTGAGAATTAAAGATTCGAAATTTAAAGATTCAAAATTCAAGATTTAAGATTTAAAATTTAAGATTCGGAATGAAGGCTACAAACATTAGGGTAAGGTTTTGGATATTGATGGCTGCCATGTCGTTGATTATTGCGGCATGTAAGCCTGAGCAAACCCATTATACACCAACGCCTTACGAATTGCCTCAGCCGTCTTATTTCCCATCGAAGAACAACATTCCTGCCGACAATCCCATGACTGAGGAAGGAGTAGCTTTGGGTCGGAAACTGTTTTATGACTCACGACTTTCAGGCCGAGACGGTACGGACGGTATCCGCAGTTGTTCCTCATGCCACCATCAGGAAAACAACTTTGAGTTTGGTGCCCCGACCAACACCCATCATGCCATGCTTCCACTAATCAATTTGGCGTGGAACCGCACTGGCTTAAGCTGGAACGGCGGTGTGGCCACTTTGGAGGATATGGTTTTGGCGGCAGTGACAAGTCCTGTGGAAATCAATGCGGACACCAATCAAGTGGTCAAATACCTCCAAAAGACTGACGACTATCCTGAACTGTTTGAAAAGGCCTTTGGCAGTCGTGAGATTACCTTTGTTAATGTGGAGCGCGCCATTGCGCAGTTTGTCAGGAGCTTGGTTTCTTCCGACAGTAAATTCGACCGCTATCTGCTTGGTGAAGAAGAACTTACCGAAGATGAACTTGCCGGATACGAACTGTTCTGCACCGAGGAAGGTGCCGATTGTTTCCATTGCCACGGTGGCGGCGGTCTGGCCCTGATGACCACCAACCTGTTCTACAACAACGGTCTGGACGACGAGTTCAACGACCCCGAAGACCGTTCGTCCATTACTGGAAGTCACTGGGATAGGGGTGCCTACAAAGCCCCTACCCTGCGCAATATTGCCGTTTCTGCACCCTATATGCACGACGGTCGTTTCACCACCCTTGACGAGGTCATCAACTTTTACAGTGAGGGTGTGAAAGACTCCGAGAACATCAACCCACTGATGCACCATGTGATGGACGGCGGCGTGCAGCTCACTGATTTGGAAAAGGCACAACTGAAAGCTTTTCTCAACACTCTAACAGATGAGCATTTTCTGAATAACTATGACTATTCTAACCCCAATCATTAATCACAAAACATACAAAACAATGCAAAACTCAAATCATATTGGATGCGGCGCGGCAACCGCCTTGCCGCCGGAAAGCAGCCGGTTGGCGTGCTTTCCCCACTCCTATCAAAAGTTTTGTTAGTTTTGTAGGTTTTGTGACAAAATAAGACCGCTATGTTATTCCCATGGGACGACAACAGACGTTTCAATAGTTATAGCAACTACTTCACGAAGCAGTTTGGCGGGCGTGTGCAGAAAATCAGCATCGATGCGGGCTTCAGTTGTCCCAATCGGGATGGGAAAATCAGTACAGGGGGATGTACTTTTTGCAGCAATGAGGCTTTCAATCCGTCGTATTGTCGGCCAGAAAAGTCCATCAAGCAACAGATTGAGGAAGGGATAGAGTTCCACCAAAAGCGGTATCGTCGGGCAAACAAGTATTTGGCTTATTTTCAGCCTTTTTCGAACACTTATAAGCCACTTGAGGAACTAAAAAAGATTTATCAGCAGGCTTTGGAAGCCATAGATTCCCTGCTTCCCACACGCCCAAGCAGGAATGACATGACTTCCAAAGCCTTGGAAACACCAAAGATTGTAGGTATCGTTATTGGCACACGGCCTGACTTGATTGACGAGACCCTTTTGCACTATCTCAACGAGATACAGAAAACGCACTATGTCATGCTGGAGTATGGCGTGGAAAGTGTGTATGACGATACCTTAAAGCGTGTCAACCGAGGGCACAATTTTGCCACGGCGGAAAAAGCCATCCATGTGACCAGCGACTACGGCATCCCTTGTGGGGCGCATTTCATTTTCGGTCTGCCTGGCGAGAGCAAAACCATGATGCTCGATGCCGCCGACATCATTTCCCAACTGCCTTTGACCACGGTCAAGTTCCACCAACTGCAAATCTTCAAAGGCACGAAGATGGCCGAGGAATACCAGGCCCATCCCGAAGCATTCCATCTCTTTGATTTGGAGGAATACATCGATTTCGTCATTGACTTCGCCGAACGGCTCAACCCCAATATTGTCATCGAGCGTTTTGCGGGTGAAGTGCCGCCGCGCTATCTCGTCAGCGAGCCTTGGATGAAGCTACGCTACGACGAGGTGCTCTCGCGCATAGAAAAAAGGATGGAAGAGCGGGGCACTTGGCAAGGGAAAAAGGTGCAAGTGTAGACAACTGCCCGCCAGATTTACAGCTTCTTTACCGGGAAAGTGAAATACGTGTCCGGAAAAGGCTCGTTCTTCAACGTGAAGTGCCACCATTCGCTGTCCAAAGCCTTGAAGCCGTGGCGCAACATGGCCTCACGAAGGATCATACGGTTGTTGAACTGCTCTTGGGTGATGCTGCGGCCCGTCGGATTGGCGTTGTTTTTGCCTGTGTATTTGCCCTTCTTGGGATTACCACAGAAGTCGGGGTGGCTCTCGGGACCGAACCAATCAAACGTACCGCCCATATCGACTTCCTTCTCAGTAGCCATGTCAAATAGGGTCAGGTCGACGGTGGAACCACGGGTGTGACCACTCTTTTCCATGATATACTTTTGGTCGAACAGGACGCTCTTGTCCAAATCGGGATAGAAGTAATCTTTCATCATTGTGTCGTTTACATCGGCGGCCCAACGAACAAAGTGGTCGACGGCACACTGCGGACGGTAGGCATCGTAGATTTTCAGACGATAACCTTGTTTTTTCAGGTCGTCGCTCACGGCGCGAAGACTGTCGGCAGCCCGACGAGTGAGCAAGGCGACAGGTTCCTGATAGCCATCCACGCGAGTGCCAACAAAGTTGTATGTGCTGTAGTAACGAATTTCTAATATGGCATCGGGAACGGCATCGGCCAGATTCACGAACTGGGAAGCATCATCAGTGGATATCACCTCACTCGTCAGCCGTTTGAACTCGTCTTGAGCCTTCTTAAGATCAGCGAGAAAAGCAGGATTAGTGTGCAAGCGGGTCAAGCCGATGGCGGCACAGAGGCGGCTGGCGTCCACATCGCTCTGCCAGTGCGCGCCTGCAATAACACGGCTTTCGCCATACATAAAGCCACGTGACATGATGGTGTCAGCGTTGGCTGGATTGACTTCGGAAAGCAGCAAAGCAGCGGCATAACCACGCTGGCTGTGGCCCGAAGGATAGGAGCCTTCGCCCGACAGTTCCGCCTCTTCATACATCGTAAGCATGTGCTCGTGGAAACGCTCAAACGGACGCTTGCGATGGTAGAAAGCCTTTGGCTTGACACGTGTCTGGTCGACGGTGGAAAGGCTGTTAATCATGAATTTGTAAATCTCGGGAGTGCCCTCTTTGGAGATTTCGAAGCCAAAAGGCACGCTAAAAATGGCGAAAAGCGAGTCGTAGTTCCATACGGCATCACGAAACACGAGAGCGGCGCGAACCGAATCGCAACGTTGCGTCTTGCCCCACATGTAACGCATAATGTCGTTGGCGAAGTCTGTCCCGATGGTGTCGGGCGGTGGCGGCAGGCACTTGATGAGGTCAGGCATCTCTTCTGAGCTGAAATACAGCGTGACGCCGTCGTTTTGTGCTTTAGTTTGCAGGCTGCCGCAAAACAAGAAAGCGGCAAGTAATCCTATGAATAGCTTTTTCATATTGTTGTGTGTTTGATTTTGGGTGCAATAATACGGAAATTTTTGGAGAAACTTTTTCTTACAATTACCTTTTTTCATATCCTAAACGAAGCAAGGAGTTTTTTCCCTATTTTTGCGGCATATCATATAAAGTATGCTAACGCTATCACAATTAGAACAACACTTGTCAAAAGCCGCATGGATTCTCAAAGGTCCAGTGGATGCAGCTGATTTTAAGGTGTATATCTTCCCTTTGTTGTTTTTCAAAAGGATTTCAGATGTCTATGACGAGGAATATAACGAAGCCTTGTCAGAAAGCGATGGCGACCACGAATATGCTTCGGGTGCCGAGATGCATCGTTTTATCATTCCCAAAGGTTGTCATTGGAAAGATGTCAGAGCCGTCACCACCAATGTGGGAAGCGCTATCAAAGGGGCTTTCTCTCAAATCGAGCAGGCCAATCCTCAATATCTGGCCAATATCTTTGGTGATGCAGCATGGACCAACAAAGACAAACTTTCAGACGAATTGCTTTGTCGATTGATTGAGCATTATTCGCAGTACAACCTTTCCAATTCAAATGTGGAGCCTGACGTTTTAGGACGCGCATACGAGTATCTTATCAAAATGTTTGCCGACCAGACCAACAAGAAAGCCGGAGAGTTCTATACACCTCGTTCCGTGGTACATTTGATGGGCTTGATTGTCAATCCGCAACCAAGTGAAACCATTTATGACCCTGCTTGCGGCACGGCTGGAATGCTGCTCGAATGTGTGGACCAAGTGAAGCAGAATGGCGGCGATTTCCGTACATTAAAGCTTTATGGGCAGGAAAAGAACCTGACCACTTCCACTATTGCCCGCATGAATATGTTTTTGCATGGCATTGAGGATTTCCATATTGAAAGAGGCGACACTTTGCGAGAGCCCAGGTTTTTCAAGTATGACCAACTGCAACAATTCAATATCGTCATTGCGAATCCGCCTTTTTCATTAAGCAATTGGGGTGCAGATATTTGGGCTGATGACCTTTACGGACGCAACATCGCAGGCACGCCACCCAAAGGTAACGGCGATATGGCTTGGGTACAGCACATGATCAAATCCATGGATGAGAAAACAGGACGCGTAGCGGTTGTCTTGCCTCATGGGGCTTTATTCCGCAAAAACGCCGAAGCCAAAATCCGTTCCGTGCTGTTGGAGAAAGATTTGTTGGAAGCGGTCATTGGTTTGGGCGAAAACATCTTCTATGGAGCAACGCTCTCGGCATGCATCTTGGTTTTCAGAGCACAAAAAGAGAAATCCAGAAAGGGAAAGTTCCTATTTATCGATGCCGCCGACCAAGTGAAGAAAGGTCGTGCGCAAAACACATTGGAACCAGAGCATATCGAGACCATTTACAAGTGGTACACCGATTTCAAGAATGTGAAGAATCATGTCAAAGTGGTCGGTCTTGATGAGATTAAAGCTAATGGCTACAATCTGAATATTCCGCTTTATGTGGAAAAGGAAATGACCGACAATCTGCCGACTTTGGAGGAAGCTAAGGCTCAATTGAAAGTGGCCGTGGAAGAAGCACACGAGGCGGAGGAACGTTTTATTCAACTGCTAAACGAGTTTGCGAAATGACACAGAAAGAATTGGAATCCTATCTTTGGGGTGCGGCCACCTACCTGCGCGGTTTCATCGATGCCGGCGACTACAAGCAGTATATCTTCCCGTTGTTGTTTTACAAACGCATCTGCGATGTCTATGACGAAGAATACAAGGATGCACTTGACGAAAGCGACGGCGATTTGGAATATGCAGCCTTTGACGAAAACCACCGTTTTAAAGTGCCAGCCGAAGCGCATTGGAATAAAGTAAGGCAGGTTACTGTAAATGTGGGGCAAGCCATCAGCAAGGCCTTGAATGCCATTCAGAAAGTGAATGCGCAACAATTGCAAGGCATCTTCGGCGATGCCGACTGGACCAACAAGGAACGCCTTTCGGATGCGATGCTGTGCCAACTCATTGAGCATTTCTCCACCAAAAACCTCAACATCAAAAACGTCCCCAATGATGAGTTAGGTAATGCTTACGAGTTTCTAATCAAGAAGTTTGCTGACGACAGCGGTCACACGGCAGCCGAGTTCTATACCAATCGTACCGTGGTGCGTCTGATGACGCTCATTGCCGACCCGCACGAGGGTGACAGCGTGTACGACCCCACCTGCGGTAGCGGTGGATTGCTGCTCAACTGCGCCATGATGCTCAAAGACCAAGGCAAGGAATACCGCACGTTGCGCCTTTACGGACAGGAAATCAACCTGATCACTTCAGGTATTGCCCGAATGAATATGTTGCTGCATGGCTTCGAAGAGTTCAACATCGTGCGAGGCAACACGTTGAGCAATCCGATCTTTATGGAATATGACGAATTGCAGAAGTTCGACATTGTGTTGGCTAATCCGCCTTATTCCATCAAAAGTTGGGACCAAGCTGCCTTCACTGATGATCCTTACGGGCGCAACATCTGGGGCACACCGCCACAAGGCTGCGCCGATTACGCCTTCCAGCAGCACATCATGAAGAGTCTTAAGCCCGACACAGGTCGTTGCGTGGTGCTCTGGCCACACGGCATCCTTTTCCGTGATGCGGAACGCGACATGCGGCGCAAGATGATTGAAAGTGATTGCGTGGATTGTGTCATTGGCTTGGGGCCGAATCTGTTCTACAACTCCCCCATGGAGGCCTGCCTGCTAATCTGCCGCACACGGAAACCTGAACAGCGGCAAGGCAAAATCCTCTTCATCAATGCGGTGGATGAGGTGAAACGTGACAAGACCATCAGCATGCTTGAAGAAAGGCATATTGACAAAATTTTCAAGGCGTACAAAGCATACAAGGACATCCCCGGCTTTGCCAAAGTGGTGAACAACGAGCAAATTTTGGAGAACGGTGCCACGCTCAACATATCGCAATATGTATCTCGATTGGAAGTGAAAGATGAAACTCCGAAACAGACTTTGAAAGAATTGCTGAATGTGTGGGAAAGAAACAGGGAAAAATTATACACTGAAATCAAGAATCTTATCTGATAGAAAACTACATGGACAATATAATAGAAAACACTGGCGACATCATCATCTACCAGACCGAAGACGGTTTGACAAAGATCAATGTGAAATTGGACAACGATACCGTTTGGCTGAACCAGCAACAAATGTCTGAACTATTTCAGAGTTCTAGGACCAATATTGTTGAACATATTAAACACATATATGAAGAGGGGGAGCTTGCCGTAGAATCAACTTGTCGGAATTTCCGACAGGTTCGCCTAGAGGGCAATAGAGAGGTTAGTAGGGAAATTCCTTTTTATAACCTTGATATGATCATTTCGCTTGGCTATCGTATAAAATCGGCTATTGCCACGCGTTTCCGCATTTGGGCCACGCAGCGTCTGAAGGAATACATGGTTAAAGGCTTTACCATGGACGATGAGCGGCTGAAAGGCAACGGCGGCGGCAATTACTGGAAAGAGTTGCTCGACCGCATCCGCGACATCCGTTCGTCAGAAAAGGTGCTGTATCGTCAGGTGCTTGACCTCTATGCCACCAGTGTGGACTACAACCCCAAAAGCGATGAATCCGTTCTGTTTTTCAAGATGGTGCAGAACAAGCTGCACTATGCCGCCCACGGTCATACCGCCGCCGAAGTTATCTATGAGCGTGCCAATGCCGACAAGCCTTTTATGGGACTGACCACATTTTCGGGAGAACTGCCTGCTTTGAAAGACATAGGCATTGCCAAAAACTATTTGAATGAAAATGAATTGAAGATTTTGAACAACCTCGTTTCGGGTTATTTCGACTTGGCTGAAATCAATGCGCTTGAGCATAAGCCCATGTACATGAACGATTATATCCACCAATTGGATTCGGTACTCACATCTGGCAACAGACCGTTGCTTGAAGGCCCCGGCTCTGTAAGCCATGCACAAGCCTTGGAGAAAGCCACCGCCGAATACCGCAAATACCAGAGCAACACCCTCTCGCCCGTTGAGGAAGCCTATTTGGAGACCGTGAAAACCACAGCCAAATTGGTGAAGAAAAACGCAAAAGGAAAGAAATGATGAACGAACTAAACATAGATAAAACCCACTGGAAGAAATACAGGTTTGACGAGGTCTGCCGGCAGGTGAACGAGGCAACCAAGGACCCTGCTGCGGAAGGCTTGGACCATGTGATTGGGCTTGAACATATTGAGCCTAACAACCTGCATATCACCCATTGGGACACTTTGGAGAAAGAAACCACCTTTACGCGCAAGTTCAAGAAAGGACAAGTGCTGTTTGGACGGCGGCGTGCCTACCAACGCAAAGTAGCGTATGCCGAGTTTGATGGCATTTGTTCCGGCGACATTCTTGTGTTTGAGGCTATTGAAAAGGTGATGTTGCCCGAATTGTTGCCATTCCTGATACAAAGCGAAGGTTTCTTCCAGAAAGCGTTGGCCACCTCTGCGGGTTCTTTGTCTCCGCGCACCAAGTTCAAAGAACTGGCCGATTACGAATTCCTCCTCCCGCCCAAGGCCGAGCAGAAGCGCCTTGCCGAGCTGCTCTGGGCCGCCGACGAGGTGGTGGAGAAGGAGAAGAGGGAGAGGGAGAGGATGGAAGAGCTGTATAACAATCGTATAGAATCGATGTTTACAGGAGAAAAAGTTGCATTTGGCGAGTGTGCCAATATAAACGAAAGCACTTTAAGTGCCAAAACTCCTAGCGACTACAGATTTCTTTATATCGACATTGCAAGCATAGTCTCCCCTAAACATTTAGGGCCTTTAACTGAATACTTGTTTGCAGAAGCTCCATCAAGGGCTCGTAGGATTGTGAAAAACAATGATATTGTGTTGTCATTGGTACGCCCCTATTTAAAGGCTTTCGTCCAAATCAAAAACCGTCATGAAGAACTAATTGCTTCTACTGGAACAGCTGTTGTTTCCGCAAAACCTGACAACAATACAGACTTCCTTTTCCACATGTTGTTTTCAAAAGCGTTTATGACTTTTTGTGAAAACAGAATGAATGGAACTAATTACCCGGCAATTACCCCCGCCGATTTAAGTGATTTTCAAATACCATCATATAGTTTTGACAAACAAAAAAGCAAAGCAAACGAACTGAATTCAATTGACAATACAATAGAGCAACTTGAAACTCAAATTGCTATTTCACAACAGATAAAGCAGGAATTAATCAATAAAGTGTTTTGAGTATGAGAATCAAAAAGATAACATTAAACAAATACAAACGATTTCATTCACTAACAATTGATTTAGGTGAGAATCCAAGCCGAATAATAGCATTAGTAGGACCTAATGGTTGCGGAAAGAGCAGTGTGTTTGATGGGATGCTTTTTCACAATAATGCATATTGTCAGTTAGGAAATAAAGGAAGTAAAGATTATCATTATCATTCAATTGAACAAGCGCCTGCCTATAGTTATCAATCCGTTATTATTGAATTCACAACTGGCAATTATTTTCAAGTCAGAAATGCCAAACACGCAGAAGGCAAAGAAAACACTATCTTTTCGTTTAGGAGTCCATATCGATATAACAACAATCTAAAAGTCACTCAAACAAGAGCTGTTGGTGAAATTAGACTTAATAATTATGGAGCATCCTTATCCTCAGATCTTGATGATAAAATGGAGGAAAACTATAGACGACTAAACATCAAATACACAAAATATTTAAACGAACAAGATTGTAAACCAAGCGAAGCCAAAAGACACATTATTGGAGAATTGAATTCATCCATTAAATCATGTTTGGATTTAGAAATAACCAGTTTGGGAAACATAGAAGATAGTAAGGGAACCTTATTTTTTAGCAAATCAGATTATAGTGGTACACAATTCGAATTTAATGTACTTTCATCGGGTGAAAAAGAAGTTGTGGATATTCTTTTGGACTTATATTTAAGAAAAGACGAATACAATGACACTATCTTTTTAATTGATGAACCTGAACTACATATCAATACTTCTATTCAACGAAAACTACTTGTCGAAATCAATAAACTGATTGGCGAAAACTGTCAATTATGGGTGGCTACCCATAGCATAGGCTTCTTGAGAGCTCTTCAAGAAGAACTGAAAGATGATTGTCAAATTATTGAATTCAAAGCAGATACACCATGGGCAACAACGCCCCAAACATTATTTCCAATTCAAAAAAACAGGAACCAATGGAGCCGTATTTTTGCTACTGCTTTAGATGATTTGACTGGTTTAATTGCTCCCAAAAGAATTGTTTACTGCGAAGGGAAAGATAGACCTTCGAAAACCGGACAAGAAAAAGGGATGGATGCACAAGTCTATAATAATATCTTTGGCGAAAAATATCCTGACACTTTATTTGTTTCCAGCGGTGGTAACACAGAATTAGACCAACGTAGCGATATTGCAATAGCAATATTAACCAAAGTTTTTCCAGATGTTGAAATATGGGTATGTAAAGATAGAGACATGTCTTCTGGTGCATTAAACAATGAAAAAGACAGACAACTGTATTTAGGAAACAATCCAACTAATCATAGAATAATTAAAAGATGGGAACTGGAAAACTATTTGTACGACAAAGAAGTTTTGAAAAAATATTGTGAAGATAAAGAATTGTCGTTCTCTGAAACAGATTACGACGCCTTTGTTACAGATATTGATAATCAACACGTGAAAGATGAGACGGGTCGAATAAAAAACTATTGTAATCTAAAAGTATCTGTAAATCCAGAAACTTTTAAAATAGAATTGTCTAAACATATTACTCCAGATATGAACGTGTACAAAGAATTGGAAGAATGTATTTTTGAACGAAAATAGAATGCCATGTCCTTCAACGAAATAAACGCAGTGGAAAACTTCGTCATTCATACGATGACGGGGGTGAACTTGAACGAGAGCAACATGGTGCATGAGGCGATGGCTCCCTACGGGGCGCAGTGGGAGTACCTGCCCGCCACAGAACTGCCGCGCGAGATTACCGAGGTAATGGTGGAAACGGAAGTGAAAAACGCCCTCATCCGTCTCAATCCCGAGATTGCCGCACAGCCTGAACGCGCCGATGAGGTCATCTTCAAACTGCGTTCCATTCTGTTGTCGGTACGCAGCACCGGCCTCGTGCGGGCCAACGAGGAGTTCGCCGAATGGCTCAAGGGCAACAAGACCATGCCCTTCGGCAAGAACTACGCCCACGTGCCTGTCCGCCTCATCGACTTCGAACATATCACCAACAACAAGTTCCAGCTGGTCAACCAGTTCAGCATCCGCAACCGCGAGACCAAACGCCCCGACATCGTGCTGTTTGTCAACGGTTTCCCCTTGGTGGTGGGCGAAACCAAAACGCCCGTGCGGCCTTCTGTTTCGTGGCTCGATGCCGCCTCCGACATCCACGACGGCTACGAGAACAGCGTGCCCGAACTCTTTGTGCCCAACGTGTTCAGCTTCGCCACCGAAGGACGCGAACTGTTCTACGGAGCCGTGCGCACACCTTTGGAGTTCTGGTCGGCCTGGCGGCTCAACGAAGGCAGCGAGGATTCGGAGATGCCCGGCTTGGAAAACGTCTCCGCCGAAATGCGGCAGCTGCTGTCGCCCAAGACCTTGCTCGACATTCTCTACAACTTCACCACATACACCACCAACAAGAGCCGCCAGCGCATCAAGGTGGTGTGCCGCTACCAGCAATACGAAGGCGCCAACAAGATTGTGGAGCGCGTGCTGGAAAACAAGATCAAACGCGGCCTGATATGGCACTTCCAAGGCTCCGGCAAGTCGCTGC
>JAEEGG010009037.1_pt1 | contig 22441 bp, 19 predicted proteins | sample 9134161 | NCBI WGS metagenome assembly JAEEGG01 (sample SAMN16246543, study PRJNA631951) | gut metagenome | biome: gut microbiome; feature: rumen; material: CR-attached | host: Bos | place: Iran: Karaj | collected 2018-10
GAAAAGGTTATCCCTCCTAAAAAGGTTTATTTTGAAAGTATTGATACAGATAGATTTATAGATATTAAAGATAACGTAAAGCCGAGCTTTAATATTATTACAAATGGTAGTTATTCAGTAAGAATAAATGATAGAGGCGTAAATTCTACTCAATTTAGAAATATATCTGGATTTAGGTATAGAAGCGATTATATAGAGAATTTTTATGGACAAGCTTTCTATATTAGGCGGTTAGATACAAATGAAATTTGGAGTCCGACTTATATTCCGTTTTTAAAGACACCAGATAAATACTCAGTTGCATTTTCAGGAGATAAGGCTAAATTTATGAGAACAGATAAGGATATAGAAACAAGCTATGAAATTGTTGTAGCGACGGAAGACAATGTAGATGTAAAACGTATTTCTATTACTAATCATAGTGATATTCCAGTTGAGTTTGAAATTACAGGTTTTGCCGAGCTTGTAATAGGCTACCAAAACGCAGATATTTCGCATAGAACTTTTTATAATTTGTTTATAGAAACCGGTTGTGCAGATAAGGTTTTATACGCAAAAAGAATAAAACGAGCTGAAAATGAAGAAGGTTTAACTATTTTTCAAACATCTTTTGTAAAAGGCGAAGAGATAGGAGATTTTCAGTTTGATACGGATAGAAATAAGTTTATAGGTAGAGGAAGAAGTATAGAAAATCCCATTTCGGTTAAAGAAACAAGACCACTTTTTGGTACAGTTGGGGCGGTACTTGAGCCTGCCTTTGCACAAAGACGTAGTTTTAAAGTTGAGCCGGGTATGAGTAGCGCAATATATTTTGTTACTGGAGTAGTAGCGGAAGAAGATAAAGTTTTTGATATTGCAAATAAATATAGAAATGAAGATATGGTGTCAAGGGTGTTTAGATTAGCATATGCAAGAAGCCAAGTTGAGTTGTCATACCTTAATATTACAGGCGAAGAAGCAAAATTTTTTGATGAGCTAATAAAATATTTAATTTAAGGAAGTGAAAGGTTTGAATAGTACAAAAGATATTCTTTGGAGTCGAGGAATTTCTGGGGATTTACCTATAGTTTTAGTTATAATATCTAAGTATGAGGATTTAGATGTTATATATGATATTGTTAAGGCTCATGAATATTGGAAAGCAAAGGGAGTTTTTGCAGATATAGTAGTTGTAAGCAAAGATGAAATAGGGTATAATCACCCGCTTTGGAATAATGTTTGTGATATAATTTCGGGAAGTCATCTAGGATCAATGCAAAATATATCTGGAGGAGCATATTTACTCAGAGGAGAGATTTTATCTAAAGAAGAAATAGAGAAACTAGTAAATATTTCAAATATTGTTTTTAAGGACAGTAGTTTAGTTATACCGGAATTTACTAAAAACTACTATAATGATTTTAAAGTTGTTGAAACTATTCCTAGCGAGAGAATTAAACGTAGAGAGTTAGAGTTTTTTAATGGAATAGGTGGTTTTGATACAAAAAATAATGAGTACGTTATATACCCGTCAAGAGATAATTATACACCACTTCCATGGAGTAATGTTTTGGCAAATAAAGATTTTGGTTGCATTACAACGGAAGCAGGAGGTGGCTTTACTTGGGGCTATAATAGTCATGAATATAGGTTAACTCCTTGGACTAACGATCCTATAAGTGACAAATTAGGAGAGTATTTATATATAAAAGATTTAGAAACTAATGAGATTTTTTCTCCATATTTGCTTCCGTTTAATTCAAATGGAGAATATGAAGTATCATATGGTTTGGGCTATACAAGATATGTTGCTATTATTGCAGATTTTAGAGTAGAAATGATTGTTTTTGTGCCTAAGAAAGATTTAGTTAAAGTTATTGATTTTAAAATAAAAAATCTGAAAAATGAGAATAGAAAAATAGAGGTGGGTTATTGTATAAAGCCAGTGCTAGGCTCAGATAGTAATTTTAAAGAGCATAATATAGAGTATGAATTTCAAGATAACAAGCTGTTTCTAGTAAATAAGTATGAAAAAGAATTTTTAGACGAAAAAGTTTTTATAACAATGAACTTAGATTGTATTTTTTATAAAGACAATAACGACTTTTATATTTCAAAAGAGATAAATTTAGATGCTTTTAATGTAAGCGATGGAGTTATTTTATTTGGAATATATTCAGAAGATAAATTAATTGGAAATTATTTTAATAATGAATATAGGGGAAAAGAGTTAGAAGAAGTGAGGGAATTTTTTGTTAAGGATGTTAATAGAATTAAGATTAACACGTCAGATAAGGCTACAAACCTATTGTTAAATTCATTTCTATTATATCAGGCACTAGTTTGCAGACTTTGGGCAAAAAGCTCGTTTTATCAATCTGGAGGAGCAACAGGGTTTAGAGATCAATTACAAGACAGTATGCCTTTTTCATATATTTTGCCAGATATAACACATGACGAAATAATGTATCACGCAAAGCATCAATTTATTGAGGGGGATGTTTTACATTGGTGGCATAAAGAGGCTAGAAAAGGAACACGTACAAGATTTTCGGATGACTTATTATGGTTGGTTTTTGTTACAAATTACTATGTAAAAGTGACGGAAAATAATAGTATTTTAGATGAGCAAGTTGAGTTTGTTGAAGGTCCTGAACTTAATGAATATGAGAATGAAAGATATATAAGTTTTGAATATTCAAAAAATAGTGCCTCTCTTTTTGCACATTGCGTTTTAGCTATAGAGCGGATGCTAAAATTAGGAGAACATGGATTGATACTCATGGGGTCTGGAGATTGGAATGACGGAATGAATGAGGTAGGGCATAAAGGCAAAGGTGAAAGTGTTTGGCTTTCGTGGTTTGTATATAAGATTTTAACAGACTTTGTACCTATTTGCAGAACTCAAGGTAGAGATGATTTGGCAGATAAATATTCGGAATTTGCTGCTAAACTTAAGGAAAATATTAATCAAAATGCGTGGGATGGAGAATGGTATATAAGAGCCTTTTTTGATGATGGTAGACCCCTTGGGTCGATTGAAAATGAAGAATGTAAAATAGACTCTATTTCTCAATCTTGGAGTATTATTTCTGGTGCAGGTGAAAGCGAAAAGCAAAAGAAGGCAATGAATTCGTTTTTTAATTATTTGGTGGATCGCGAAAATGGGATAATAAAACTATTAACTCCTCCTTTTAAAAAAAGTGAATTGATGCCTGGGTATATAAAGAGCTATCCCGAGGGCGTTCGTGAAAATGGAGGACAATATACACATGGAGCAATTTGGGGTGGGATAGCATATGCGTTATTAAACGATAAAGAGAAAACTTTTGAAATTTTTGAATTATTGAATCCAATTAATCATAGTCGTACAGACAGTGAGATGAGGAAATATAAGGTAGAGCCGTACGTTATTTCAGCAGACATTTATTCTAATAGTTTACACATTGGCCGAGGTGGTTGGAGTTGGTATACTGGTGCTGCTGCTTGGATGTATATGTTTGGTATTGAGTATTTACTAGGAATAAAATTTAGGGGCGATACTGTTTTTATAAAACCATGTACGCCGGAGGGTTGGAAAGAGTTTGAGGTTGAGTATAGATATTTTGATACGTTATATAAAATAAAGGTTATTTTTAATGGAGAAAATAGTACCATTTTTGATAATACAACAAGTAGCGGAAATAGTTTTAAATTAGTAAAAGATGGAGGCATTCATTTTGTAGAAGTGAGAATTTAAAATAAGAAAAGCGAGGCTGCAACCTCGCTTTTTTGTTTTAGATAAACATCTGAAGTATTAGGCAAATTATAACACCAGGAACACCTAGAACACCAGTAATTAATGCTGTAAGGAAATTCAAATCAATATGTAAGCCAAAGTTTCCACCAATCCAGTTTAATATTATTAACACAATTCAACCGATTAAGGCGTTAACAAGAATTTTAATAATCAATTTTACAGGGGCAGAGAAAATTTTTGCAACTATACAAACTACTGCTAATGCTACTATAAAAACTAATATGTTACTCATAACACATCATCCTTTCTTGGGCTATAACCCTTTTTCTTTTACTTTTTTTAATAAATATTGATAACGAGTTTGAGAAGCCTTTATTTTATATATGTAATAATCTATTAATTCTGGATCTTCTACAAAATCATAATTGTTAATAGCATTCTCAAAATCGTCTTGAGCATTTTTCAAATTTTCCATTAAGTATTTTGTATCTTCATCAAATACTTTATCCATAAACTTTCCCCCTATAATTTACTACAAGAAACTTTGTCCTTGTAATAAATTATAGTCGGGAAGATATCTTTTTATACCTAATCTAATAAAATTATCAAAGCAGTTTGATCTTCTTTGTAAAGAACAACTAAAACTCTATCGCCTTTGCCTATATCATCATCATCGTATGCATCTTCAAAATCAGTATAGCCGGTTGAAGGTTTTTTAGCTCCATAGTCTAAAACGATTGCGGTTGATAAAACGTCTATATCGTACTCTTCTCCATCGTCACATTCGATAGTAATATAATCTTCATCGATATCTGTAATTTCTCCAACTAAATAATTGTCATCCATCATATCTTCGGAAGAATAACTACTAGAGGAAGAAGAACTAGAACCAGTTAATTTAGATTCTTTAGAAGCAACCTTGATTTCTTCAATATAATCATTTTTCCCTAATACTAAGCCAACATAATTACCTTTCTTGTATAAATAGCTTGTTGTAGCAATTGCACTATATTTTTTAGAGGAACCTTCATAAGAAAAATCAGTTTCCTTATTGAAGTAATAATCTTCGTCTTCATCTTCATAATTTGCATCATATTTATTTATTACATCATCCATTATTATATATTCTTTTCCACTATCAACATCTTCAATTACTATATATCCGTATTTTGTACTAGCAACAGTAATTTCTCCAACTATATCATCATCTGAATCTTCGTCATCATCATCTGTAGAAGAACTACCTGTTAAAGTAGATTTTTTTGTAGCAACTTCAATTAGGTCGAGATATTCATTTTTCCCTACAGTAACTGCAATATAATTTCCTTCTTTATACAAATAACTAGAAGTAGCAATGGATTTATATGATTTAGAAGAACCATTATATTTGAAATCTGTATCATCATCAAAATAGTAATCTTCAGAAGTCTTTTTATAGCTCTTACTATAGTTATCAATTTCATCATCCATTAAGATATATTCTTCATCATCGTCATCTTCAAAAACAACATATCCATATTTTGTACTAACAGCGGTAATCTTACCAATAATTCTTTCATCAGGAGAAGTAACAGCCGCTTTTGTAATGTAGTTCGCAGCATCTACAGTTAAGGTTACGTTATAATCTTTTTTAATAGCACCAGTAAGTGTAGATGTTTTGCCATCTAAAGTATATGTTGTAGAAGAATCATAGTTGTATGTTATTCTAGAACCATCAGTTGTTACAGTAATTGTTTTAGCGGCAGAGCTAGCGGCATATATAGTACCTTTTACAGTTTTAGTAGAAACTTTTGCACCATCTGTTATATTCATAGAGGCAATATAGGTATCGTTACTAATTGTAGCTGTAACAGTAGCATTAACTTTCATAGAATCAGAGTTTAATTCTCTTCCGGAAACATAAAATTTTGTATTTTTGTCATATTCATATTCTTCGGTACCAGTAGTAGATTTTATCCAAACACTACTTGTAGAAGTATCTATTTTTGTTATTGTACCAGTTACAAAGGATGTAACGGAAGATGAATTAGTAGGAGTAGGTGTTGGAGTAGTACCAGCAATTGAAGGTGTAATATTTACTTTCTTATATATTCTTTGTAAAACTGTGGCAGCTTGTGCACGAGTTAAAGCAGTCTTTGGTGAAAAAGTACTATTACTCATTCCGGCCATAATTCCTTGGGTATATACATAGTAAACATATGGCTTTGCAGCAGCAGAAATAGAGGAAGTATCGCTGAAAGGTAAAACTACAATTGAGTTTTTAGTAGCTTCGTCTTCCTTCCCTAAAACTTTAGTAACTAAAACGGCCATCTCTTCCCTAGTTAAAGGAGAATTTATTTTATCTGACGATAATAAGTTGCTTAAATCTTTTTCTTTAAGCACGCCAACTCCCAATAAATACGCAACGTCCTTTTTATATTGGGTATTATATGGTGATAATACTGTAGTATAAGTTTCTAAATATTTTGTAGCTTCTGTTGGGTATTTATTAAGCCCAGCTATTCTTGAAAGTAAAATCAAACTTTCAATTTTAGAAATTTCTTTAGAAGGCCTAAAAGTACCATCGGTATATCCAGATATTATTCCGGCTTCTACCATTTCTTCGACTGTGGCTTTTGCCCAGTGCCCATCAGGCAAATCGCTAAAAGCAGCGAAAGAAATTGAGGTTATAAGAACCATAACCATAAGAGTTAAAAAAACTTTTTTCATAAGTATCCTCCTCGATAAGTTTTTTGCGAACATCTTAAAAATTATAATTTGAATATTATAATTACTTAAATTTTGACTTGCAAAGAAACCATATTTTTGTACAAAAACATTATATAATATTTTTTTATAAATTCATAGCTTTTTAGTTTTTTTTTTTAAATCTTATTAAGTCTTTCAAAAAAATGACGATATGAAGGGTAGAAGATAACAAAAGATAATTGGAGGTCAGAAATATGAAGAATAAAGGGAATGTGTTTATAAACGCTGATGATTTATATCAAGGAAAAACAGCTAAAATTATTTACAATGGAGCGCTTGCGAAAGCTAATAACTCAGATTTGTATATCCACTTAGGTTTTGGTATGATGTGGGATAATTTGACTGAAGTAAAAATGACTAAGACTAATGAAGGGTTTGTAGCAGAAATTCCTCTTGCAAAAGCAGATTCTATTAATTTCTGTTTCAGAGATACCAATAATAATTGGGATAATAACGATTGTAAGAATTATTCTTACGCAGTATCTAAACCAAAGATGATTAAAGCTACTGCTGATACAACTTTGTCTTCTCCATTAACAAATAAAATAGAAGCAAAACTTAATGAAGTTTCTAATAGAATTTCAACAGCTGCTCCATCTATTCCAGATGAATTAAGCTTAGTTCCTTCTAAGAATATTACAGAAGCATATATTCAAAGAAAGAAAAATAAATTAATGTTCTACAGATTATTCAATTTCATACCTCGTGAATTAACAGGTAATGGAAAGAAAAATAAAGGAATTTTCTCTGGACTTTGGAAATAAGATAAAATTAAAGCACCCTAGTTTAGGGTGCTTTTTTGATATATTTAATTTTCTAATACTTTAAGTATTTCACTAATATCATTATTAACTTTAACTTGCTCTCCAGTAGCCATATTTTTAATAGTAACAGAATTAGTATTTATTTCATCTTCACCAATTACAATAACAAAAGGAATCTCAAGTTTATTAGCATAGTTAAACTTTCCTTTTAGGCTTTTTTCGTTATAGTAAATTTCAGTATTTATATCATTATTTCTAAGTTCTGTCGCAATTTTTATACAGTATTCCATATCATTTGTCATAGGAATTATCATCGTTTTTGCGATGCTTTTTGAAACTTTAGGAAGTAGCCCTGCTTCTTTTAATTGGTAAAATAATCTAGTTAAACCTATTGAAATTCCCACTCCAGGGAGTTTTTTATTTGTATAAAATTCTGCTAGATTATCGTATCTTCCACCAGAGCAAACACTTCCAATTTGAGGGTAATCATTTAATACAGTTTCATAAACAGTGCCAGTATAATAATCTAAGCCTCTAGCAATAGTTAAATCGATTTTATAATTATTGGAAGGTAAGCCAAAAGATTCAACGTTATTTGAAACGGCTTCTAATTCGTCAACTCCGGTGTTAAACAGTTCATTTTTAACATTTAAACTTCTTAATTTAGTAATAATCTCGGCAGGAGTTCCTTTTATAGAAATAAAATCTATTATTTTATCAATATTTTCAGAAGAAATTCCCATATCAACAAAAATTTCTTTAACCGTATCAATACCGATTTTTTCTACTTTGTCTATTATTCTTAAGATATCTGCAATTTTATTTTCATATCCAAGTTCAGCGAAGAATCCACCTAATACTTTTCTATTATTTACGCGGATAGTAAAGTTATTAAAACCTAAATTTTTAAAGGTAGTATATATAACGCTAGGAATTTCAGCATCATTTAATACAGATAATTCTCCGTCACCTATTATATCTATATCGCATTGATAAAATTCTCTATATCTACCTTTTTGAGGCCTTTCTCCACGAAAAACTTTTCCGATTTGGTATCTTCTAAAAGGATAAGATAGATTGTATAAGTTCTGTGCAACAAACTTTGCTAGAGGAACCGTTAGATCGAATCTTAAAGACAAATCGGTATCTCCTTTTGTAAATCTATATATTTGCTTTTCGGTTTCTCCTCCAGCTTTAGCGAGCAACACCTCAGAATATTCAATAACAGGTGTATCTAAAGGTAAAAATCCGAATTTTTCATAAGATTTTCTAATTGTATCTTTCATATAGTTAAAAATAACTTGCTCTTCTGGTAGTAGTTCCATAAATCCAGCGAGTGTTCTTGGTTCTATTTTTTCCATATTAATCACGTTCCTTTCTTAATTTAATCTCTATTTTTTAATCCTATGAGGCTTAATACGAAAAATATTGAAGATATTAATACTATTGTAGCACCAGTTGCGGTTTCAATATAATATGAACTAATTAAGCCTATAACGCAAGAGGCAAGAGAAAATATTATTGAAAATAAAGTATATTGCCTCATATTTTTTGAAATATTTCTTGCAGTAGCGGCAGGTAGTATTAATAATGAATTTATTATTAATATGCCAACCCATTTTATTGATATCATAACAACAATAGCTATTATGAGGATAAAAACAAGTTTTAAAATATCTGAATTGATTTTTCTACTCCTAGCAATAGAAGTATTTAAGCTAGAAAGTATAAATCTATTGAAAAATAAACTCCAAAAAACAATTATAACAACAAGCATTATTAAAAGTAGTAATAATTCGTTTGGAGTTATACTTAAGATGTCTCCAATTAAATAATTTGAGTATTTATTAAAGTTTCCACCTCTTGAAAGTAATACTAAACCTAAAGCAATTGCGGTAGAGGAAAAAACACCTATTATTGTATCAGTCGACATTTTTTGTTGTTTCTCAAGCCACCAAATTACGACTGACATAAATATTGCAAAAATAATCATCGAAGAAAGATGATCTGATATACCTAAAATTACACCAAGCCCTATCCCTGTTAGGGCCGAATGACCTAAAGCCTCGGAGAAAAAAGCCATTTTATTATTAACAACCATACTACCTAAAAAACCAAATAAAATTCCAATAAATATAGTTGCTATAAATGCGTTTTTCATAAAGTCATAGCTTAGCCACTCAAAAGGCAATATGAAATTTAAAAAAGAATAAATATTTTGCATATTAATATCAATCCTTTACAAAATTTTCATTTTTACACATAAATAACTAATTAATCATACTATATTTTTAGAGATTATTCAAGTATAGGAGTGATGTAAATGCGAGTTGCGATAGTTGGAGCAAGTGGCATGGTAGGACGTATGTTCTTAAAAGTACTAGAGGAGAGGAGGCCAAATGTAGATGAATACGTTTTGTTTTCCTCAAAAAATTCAGCTGGAAAGGAAGTAAAATTTTTAGGAAAAGAGTATGAATATAAAGAACTAAAAGAAGATTCTTTTGATACTAAATTTGATTTTGCACTTTTTTCAGCTGGAAAAGATGTATCAAAAAAAATGGCACCCATTGCAGCAAGTAAGGGGGCTATAGTAATAGATAATAGTAGTGCTTGGAGAATGGATAAAGAAGTCCCATTAATAGTTCCGGAAGTTAATATGGAAGAAGCAGTACATAATAGCGGAATAATAGCAAACCCTAATTGTTCTACAATTCAAGCAGTTGTAGCCTTAAAGCCATTACATGATGCATATAAAATAAAAAGAATAATATACTCAACATACCAGGCGGTAAGTGGAGCAGGGCAAAAGGGGTATATGGACTTAAAAAATGGAATAAAAGGTGAAGCACCGAGTAAATTTCCGTATCAGATTTTTGGTAATTGTTTACCTCATATAGATGATTTTATGGAAAACGGTTATACAAAAGAAGAAATGAAAATGATAGAGGAAACAAAGAAAATACTTAACGATTATGAAATAGGAATAACTGCAACAACAGTAAGAGTGCCAGTATTTTATGGCCATAGTGAATCAATAAATGTTGAATTTGAAAAAGATTTTGTACTAGAAGATATTTATGAAATATATAAGAAAGCAAAGGGAGTAATACTTCAAGATAATACAGATGAAAAGATATATCCTATGCCATTAACCGCAGAGGGGTATGATGAGGTATTTGTTGGTAGAATACGTAGAGATTATAGTGTAAAAAGTGGGTTAAATTTATGGGTAGTAGCAGATAATATAAGAAAAGGAGCGGCAACTAATGCTGTTCAAATAATGGAAGAAATGATGAATAAAAACCAAAAATAGGTTAATAATAATCATATCTAATTAAAAAAGGAGTGATTATTTTGCCAAATTTAACACAGTTAGAACTTCAAAATTTGCGCCACCTTATTGGGAGCCATGAAACTGCTTATCAGAAATTTTCTACTTACGCACAAGACTCTACCGACCCTCAAGTTAAAGACTATTTCGAAAGATCGGCACAATCAGCGCAAAACACGAAACAAAAGTTAATAACGTTTTTAAACTAAGGAGGAAAAGTGATGGACGAAAAAACAATGGTAAATGATGCGCTTAGTATGATAAATAGTAGTTTAACAGGTTATGCAAATATTATTGCACAAACAGATAATACGAGTTTGCGTCAAACTTTACAACAGATAAGAAATAATGATGAGACCAGTCAGTTTGATTTAGCTAAGATAGCGGAGCAAAAAGGATATTACGTTCCTGCTGCTCAAGCACCAGATACGGAAGTTAATAAAGTAAAGAGTCAATTTATGCAGTAAAAAAAGGACTTGGGTGTTCCCAAGTCCTTTTAACTACACTTTAGTGTAACTACACAAATTTCCGGGTTGTTAAAGATTCTCAAGTTGATTCCGCTACTTCCACCAAGGCCTCGGCTAACGATCATTTTGGAATCACCTATAGAATATTCTCCTTCGCTATATTTTGGGAATAATCCTCTTTCAGGAGATATTAAACCACCTATAAAAGGTAGCCTAATAAGACCTCCGTGAACATGACCAGAAAAGGTTAAATCAGCTCCCCATTTTGCAAATACTTCGAAATCGAAAGGCGAATGGGAGAGTAAAATATTAAAGTCTTCATTATTAACATTAGAAAATAGTTTTTCCATATCGCTTAAAAGGAAATCAACATTCTTATTTTTTCTTAATAAATTTTTATAAAATTTAAATGGCTGTTCTAGTCCAAAAAGGGAAATCGTTTCATTGTTTTTGATTATTTCAATTTTTTCGTTTCTTAAAAATACTAACTTTGAATTTTTTATCTGTTCAATTAATTTTGCTTGTTTTTGAGAATCCATTTTCATTTCATGATTCCCAAATACATAATAAACAGGGGACATATTTGTGAGGTTATTTGCTAAAGAGAGAAATGGAGTGAAATCTTTAGAATTAGCACTAACCATATCTCCTGTTAATACGATAATATCTGGTTTTACTTCTTTTATCTTTTCTAGCAATTTTGAATTATTTTTTCCAAATTCAAAATTATGCAAGTCTGAAAGTTGAAGTATCTTAAAATCATCAAAAGATTTTGGTATTTTTTTTGAACTTATAGCAAATTTAGTTACATCCATAAAAAATCCTTTCGTTAATTATTCTCATCATATAAAGCTTTTGCATTGCTTGGAAGTGAGCGAATATGACGCAAGAAAGCGTAAACATTTTTATCGTCATCAGAGTTATAAGTATAATCTAGTTTATCTGCTACAAATGCAGCACTCTTTCTAAATAATTCAATCATAATAAATAATGCATCCCAGCAATGTTCGTAGTCTGAAAGATTATATGTTCTCATAAGTTTTTCAAAAGTATCTTTTGGAAGATAATTTTCCATGTATTTATCTGCTTTTCCAGTCGAGACTTCAAAATTATTCTCTATACCTATTTTAAACCGTAACATCTTAATTAATTCTTGTCTTACACAATTTTCAATATGAGAAGTCGCATATAAAAATTCTTTTCTCCATATTCCTTTTGCAACATATATAGATACCCACCAAAATTCATTGCAACAGTCAGCAAATTCCTTGGCAGTAGGTTGTTTTATCCAATGGGATTCATCAGACGGCGTAGCTAGAGCTGGCAAAGCTTTATCTTTATCAAGTAAGATTTTAGTCAGCGAATCACTTTTTACATATTTTTCACAATACTTGTAAGGCACAATAGTTAAATCGATTCTATTACCATCGATAAATTGCATTAAGTAAGAAAAGTATTCGGTATTATCTGAAGAATTTTCCATTAAAGCAGGAGTTTGCATTATAAGTCTACGCCCAAAAATGTTTATCCAGTCAGGATCTTCAATAAAAGTTTTATAGTCATTTACAATAAAGGCGATATCGTAATCTTGGAAGAAATCTTTTGGAGCTTTTGGGTTTAACCTTGATCCATTCATTGCAACAATTCTAATTCTATCATCTTTTTTAGCTGTATCTATAATTAAGGAAAGAATAGATTCTTCAGAACGAGTAATTGCCTTAGATTTAGTATGTAAGTCTTTCTTTAAATATATTAAATCTACGCATGTTTTGCCATTGCGTTCTATTGGGTCAGGATAATTTTTAACAAAGAAATTGTCTACTGTATGAGAATATTGAAATCCAAATTTTTCATAAAATTCAGGAGAAGATGTACCTACAAGCATAGTAGGAAATTGCATTTTGTAATTTTGGAATACGTGTTGGAGTAGTTGCTTTGCGAAACCGTGGTTTCTATATTTTTCAGCAGTAGCTAAATTCTTAATTTCACAAGTTGTATCTGAAGTTTTTGCAATAACAATTTCTGAAACTGGTTCTCCATTTATACTTAAAACAAACATTTCACTTTTGTCCAAATATTTATTTATCATTTTCTCAGAGGGGTCAGATAGAAGAAGTAAGTCTAAATAGTCTTTTTTGTCTGATGTTATTTTTTTTATATTTATTAACATTTGACTCACCTCAGTATTATTTATATACCAAAAATGAGATAAAGTAAATAGAGAATTCGAACTAATTATATTTCGAAAGTTGAATAATATCTTGTATTACAGTATGTAAAATTTGAAGCCCTTGACACATTATGTAAATCTATAGTATAATTGTGCAAGATGTGTTTTTGATAATAAGAGTCTAAGGTAAAATTTGTTGGATATGTTTTAGCGAAAACCTAGATAGGGTAGGAATCATTTATTTGAATTTCTACGAGGACGTTAATGAATAAAATCAAGACGGAAAACAATGGAGGTATGGCTAATGAAAACAATTAACGCGATATTCAGGATTTTTATGCTCACGTTCGTTTTATTGTTAGTATCCGTTATTTTAAAGATTGGAGTATTGAGTGCTATTTTCTTTTGGTGTCTCACAGTGGAGTTTATTCTTTTTTATAAAATCAGGAACAAAATGGAAGATACTGCGAGGGGATATCTGGCAAGTTATGAAGAGGAGGTCAAGAACTACCACATATACAGTCTGAGTAGAGATTTGGAAAAACGAGAATTGGCTAAGGAGCTTCGTACAAAAGCTATTGACATCGCAAAATCCTATAACAGCTATCTTAAAGAGAATAGACAAGTTTGGGGAGACTACCTACCTAGGGGGTTACCAGAAAACCTTTCAACTGATTTTTAAGTATTAAAACCAAAAATATTATATAGGGAGAGGTAAAAGTGAAACGGATTCTTATAATTGCTATAATCGTGGGAGCAGTTTTACTTGCCGGTATGATTTATGTCTTAATTGAGGACTCGCCGAGATAATAAAATACTGGGGTGAAAATTTTTTCACTCCAGTATTTTACTTTAAACATAAAAAATAAAAGCACAAATTTTGTGCTTTTATTTTTGGTGCGGATGACAGGAGTTGAACCTGCATGGTCGCCCGCTAGATCCTAAGTCTAGTGCGTCTGCCAATTCCGCCACATCCGCATTAATGAGAATAATCTATAAGCCGGGTTCTGTATTTGATTATCATTTATCTAGGCGATATATCTCTATACCGCTCAAGCCACCTTGTAGAAGACGGCGGACCACCTTGACCTTCAAACGGTGTTGCTCCAGATGGGGTTTACATGGCCGATATGTTACCATATCGCCGGTGAGCTCTTACCTCGCCTTTCCACCTTAACCACTTTCGTGGATGTCTATTTCTGTTGCACTTTCCTTAGAGTCGCCTCCACCGGGAGTTACCCGGCACCCTGTCCTATGGAGCCCGGACTTTCCTCATGTGCATAGCACCCGCGATAATCTGATTATCTCGAAGAATATTTTACGACAAGATGGCATAAATGTCAAGAAAAATTATTTAGGAATCTCAGTACTTTCCAATTCAGAGATTATTTCAGCTTTTTTCTTACGCTTTGGAAGAGAAGTATCAAAATTCTTATCTATTTTATTTCCCTTTTCTTTAATTTTTTCCATACCTTCCATTACACATTTTCCAGCAAATAAACAGCCTTCTTCACTTGAGAAATTTTTAACGTATGCATCTCCGCTTAATTTTGCAGAGGAAGAAAGTTTTAAAGCGTTTTTACAATGCACATCACCTTCAACGCTTCCCTCTAAAAATAAGTTTTTAGCCTCAACTTTTCCTAAAACAACGCCAGTTTCTCCAACAAAAACATCGCCATCAACTTTAATAGAACCATTTATTTTTCCATATATTTTTATATTTCCGCCAGTATTAAGATTGCTTTCTATTATACAATTATCAGCTATAATGGTTTCTTTCTTGTTTCTTCTGCCAAACATGTAAAGCCCCCCTTTGTCTTTACTATAATACTATAATTTTATATGAATATTCAAGTATATTTTTAAGATTTGATAAAAACCTTTGATGTAGCCAAAAAAACAATATTACAACAAAAAATGCATATGTATTTTCTAATTAATATAGAAATTTTTCATTTTATATGATAAAATACAAAAGGAATTATTTAAAATCTTAGTAGTAACCGAAAGGACTTAGTTATTATGATGATTGAATTTACAAATGTGCATAAGCGTTATGAAGGCGGAGTAGAAGCCGTAAATGGAGTTAATTTAAAAATAGATAAAGGTGAATTTGTATTTTTAATAGGCCCATCTGGTTCTGGAAAATCTACTTTACTAAAAATGATGATAAAAGAAGAAAATGTTGATTCTGGGACTTTAATTATTAACAATTATAAAATACATTCTATGAAACCTAGATACGTTCCTTACTTAAGAAGAAGTATAGGAATTGTTTTCCAAGATTTTAGGTTGTTGCCTGATAAAACTGTATATGAAAATGTCGCATTTGCTATGAGAATAGTGAAAAAATCTTCTAGATATATAAGGCGCCAAGTACCTATGTTGCTTAGTCTAGTAGGACTTAGCTCTAAATCTAATAGTTATCCTCACGAACTTTCCGGTGGGGAACAACAAAGAATTGCTATGGCTAGAGCACTTGCTAATAACCCATCGGTACTAATAGCGGACGAGCCTACTGGAAATTTGGATCCTGAAAATGCCAGAGAAATAATGCGAATACTTAATGAAATAAATTTAAGAGGAACAACTGTTGTTGTAGCTACTCATGATACCAATATTGTTAATTCAATGAAAAAGAGAGTAGTAGAACTTTTAAAAGGAAGAATTATAAGAGACCAAGATAAAGGAATTTATTAATAACAGTTGGAGGTATATATAGTGGGTACTTTAATATATTTAATAAAGCAGGGCTTTGAAAACGTTTGGCGAAATAAAGTAATGTTTGTAGCTTCTGTATTAATAATTTGTACGTCTATGATAACCTTAGGAATTTTTACAATAATAGGCGAAAATATAAAAGCAGTTACCAATGATTTGGTTACAAACCAATCTATAGTAGCCTACGTTGATGAGGGCTTAGAGAATAGCAAAATAGAGGCAATAGGCAAGAAAATAAAGGAGTTACCAGACGTAATAGATATAAAGCGAGAAACAAAACAAGAGGCAATAAAAAATGCTAGAGAGCAGCTAATTGGTGAGGAATATCTTGATTTTACTGAAGGCTGGGAAGATAGCGATATATTTACTGATTCTTTTGAAATAAACGTAAAAGAATTAAGTCGTGCTAAGCTTATCGCTGATGAAATAGAAAAAATAGATGGAATAAGAAAAGTTAGATTTGACCAAGATATTTTTACTAAAATAAATAGCATGTCTAATTTAATACAATCTATAGTTTTAATAACATTTGTATTGCTTATAGCAGTTTCTTTACTAGTTATCTCAAATACAATAAAATTAGTTTTACATTCAAGAAGAAAAGAAATAAGTATAATGAAATATATAGGTGCAACTGATGCTTTTGTAAAAACACCGTTTGTTATCGAAGGAATTATAGTTGGAGTTATAGGCGCTCTTATTTCTTGGATAATAACGACTCAAATGTATAATGCGGTTCAAGCGTCGTTTACTACATTTAATGGAATGTGGCTTGATTTAAGCCAAAGAATTTTAATTACTAATTTAATAATTGGAGTTGGAATAAGTTGTATAGCTTGTGTAATTTCAATTAAAAAATATTTAGAAGTATAAATTCTAAACAAGGATGTGAAAACAAATGAAAAGAGTAGTATCTTTAATTATGGCAGTATTTTTTATTTTTAGTAGCTTCGGAATTGCAGTAACAGAGGAAGAAAAATTAAAAGAACAATTAGATGTAAACAATTCTCAAATTGATGCTAAAAAAGGTGAAATAAAGCAAGTAGAAAATAAGAAAAAAAGCCTACTTGATGAAATTGAAGATCTAGATAAAGAAATGGACAAAGCTCAAAAAGAATTGGACTCTATTCAAGGTCAGATAAATTCTTTAAATTCTCAAATTAAAAGTAGAGAAAACAAAATAAAAGAAACAGATAAAAAAATTGAAGATGAAAATATTCTTCTTCAAAAACGTGTTAGAGCTATGTATGAAAATGGAAATACTGCGTATATAAGCTTACTCTTAAATTCTGAAAATATGACTGATTTTATGAAGAGATGCGAACTTGCTGAAAGAATGATAGACTACGATAAAGAACTATTTGCTAAGCTAGAACAATTAAAAACGGAAATGAATGAAGAAATAAAATCACTTGGAAATGATAAATTGGTAATGGAAGCTGCAAAGCAGCAGGAAGTTGAAAGTAAAAATAAATTATCCGCATCAATCAGTGCAAAAGATTCTAAGGTAAAACTTTTAGAAAAAGATATTAACGAACTTCAAAAACAATTAGATAGAGAACTTGAAGAATCTAGAGCAATTGAAAGACAATTAAGAGCATTAAGCGGAACTAGTACGGTAGTATATAAAAATGAAGCGTTTATATGGCCTACTTCGTATTCAAAGGTTATTACTTGTAAATATGGACCTAGAATTCACCCAATAACTAAAAAGAACAGTAACCATACTGGTATAGATATTCGCGCAGCATTAAATACCGATGTTTATGCAGCAGCATCTGGAAAAGTAGTTACTGCTGGCTTTAATACTGCTTATGGTAATATGGTAATAATAGACCATGGAAATGGAATTAGTACATTATATGGTCATGCTAATAAACTACTTGTAAAAGTAGGAGATGTTGTAAATCAAGGAGATGTTATAATGAGAGCAGGTAGTACGGGATATTCTACTGCCCCTCATCTTCACTTTGAAGTAAGAAAAAATGGTACACCTCAAGATCCTAAAAATTATTTAGATTATACTGGTGTAACTTTTAAATAAATTATATTGGAGAGAATTTAATGAAAAATAATAGGCTTAGTGTTTTTATAGGTTTGATTTTTTTGGTAGTAATTACTGTAATTACTACTTTACTTTTCTCAAGTATGGGAAACTTCATATTGTTAGGAAATATGAACGGATATACATCAAAGGATATTGCATTTATACGAAAAATAATAGAATCCAAAAATGTCCTTACAGAGAAATTTTATGAAAATATATCTGAAGATGAACTTTTTGATGGCGCAATGGCAGGAATGCTTGAAGCGGTAGATGATCCATATACAGAATATTTACCGGTAAAAGAAAGTGAAATGCTCGAGCAAATTTCTAGTGGAAAATATGAGGGCGTTGGTATAAGTGTTTCAATACTTAATAATGAAAAATATCCTACTATTCTGTATACATTGCCAGACTCTCCAGCGGAGAAAGCAGAACTTAAAACGAACGATAAAATTTTAAAAGTGAATGGGGTTTCTTGTGAAGGAATGACTCTTGAGAAAGTTGTTAGTTTAATAAAATTAGAAGAAGGAAGCGATGTAGAGCTTTTAATAAAAAGAGGAGAAGAAGAAATTACTGTACCTTTAAAAACAGAAAAAATTTCTAATCCTAGTGTTGATTCTACTCAATTTGAGGATATTGGATATATTCAAATAATGTCCTTTGATGAAAAAACTTCAAAAGAATTTGAAACTGCATATAACAAATTAAGAGAAGAAAATATAAAGGGGTTAATAGTAGATTTAAGAGATAATGGTGGCGGTGTATTTGAGGAAGCAGTAAAAATTGCAAAAAAGCTTGTGCCAAAAGGACTTATAGTGTATACTGAAGATAAAAATGGAAAGAAAAGAGAAGAATTCTCTACGGGAGATGGTATAGATATTCCACTTGCAGTTTTAATAAATGAAAATAGCGCAAGCGCATCTGAAATATTAGCTGGTGCTATAAAAGATAGAGAATGTGGCACTTTAATAGGAAAGAAAACGTATGGAAAAGGTGTTGTGCAAGGTTGGTTTATGATAGGCGATGGGACGTCTATAAAACTAACAATTGCAAAATATTTTACACCAAATGGAGTATGTATAGATGGTATTGGAATAGAACCAGATATCGAAGTAGAATTAAGAGATTCATTAGAAGATTCACAATTAGAAAAAGCATTAGATATATTAAGAAGTAACGGAGGTTAGAAATGACACGCAGTAGGCAAGCTAAAACAGCTAGTATAAAGGAAATGAATACAAAAAGTATTTTAAATATTATAAGAAGATATGGACCGATACCAAGAATAGAAATAGCGGAGATGACTGGGCTTACGCCTGCTACTATTACCAATATAACTTCTGAACTTATAGATAGTAATTTGGTTGTTGAAGGTGAAACTGGAGATTCAAGCGGGGGAAGAAAACCTATAATGCTAAAAATGAGGAGCAATTATTATAGAGTTATAGGGATTTATATAGGTTCAAGAAGAGTTATGATAATTACTTCTGATTTATTGTCTAATATAAAACATAAAAAAGAAATAAGATACGAGAGTGAAAATGTAACGCTAGACCAAGTATTAGAAATTTTAGATAAAGAAATTTATCCTATAATAAAGAAGTATGAATTAAAAAATAAGAAGATTGTTGGAATAGGAATAGGTATTCACGGAATTGTAGATAGCAGTAAGGGGAATTTAATAGTTGCCCCTAATTTGGGTTGGAATAATGTAAATATATCTAAAATAATAGAAGAAAGATATAAAATACCAGTATTTATAGATAATAATACTCGCACAATGGCAATGGGAGGAAACTGGTTTGGAACGGGAAAAAATGTTTCTAGTTTCTTTTGCTTAAATATTGACTATGGCGTTGGAGGTAGTTTCTTTATAAACGATCAACCACTAAATGGGGTGGCATTTGGTGCAGGAGAAATAGGACATACTACAGTAGATTTAAATGGAGAACTTTGTAGCTGTGGAAATAGAGGTTGCCTAGAAACCGTTGCATCGGTAAAAGCCTTATTGAAACAGGCTTATTTAGAGTATCCTAAAAATAAAAAATCAAAAATATATGGCGGAAGAGAAATAAAATCTGTGAATGATATAAGTTCGGCTGAAATCTTTGAAGCTGCAAAAGAGGGCGATGAGCTAGCCATTTCGTTAATACATAAAATGGGAGAAAAAGTAGGAATTGGTGTTGCAAATATTATAAATGTTTTAAACCCGGAGCTAATTATTATAAATGGTGGAATAATATCTACTGGTGAAATATTACTTTCATCTATAGTAGATACTGTTAAGAAAAGGGGCTTCACAAATGCCGTAAATTCGACAGGTATCGTATTATCAAAACTTGGAGATACTGCGTATTTAAAAGGTACAGTAGTTTTAGCTACACAACACATTTTTGAAAACCCCGGGGAATTTTTAAAGAAGTGGAAAGCAAATAAGTAAAGTTTGAATATTAATTAACCCTTGATTTTATTTGGAAAATTTTATATAATAACTCCGTAGTTTTTTAGAAGTAAATAATAATTTAATTACTGATGGAGGAAAGAAAATGGGCAGGAGTTATTTTAACGATGGAATCACCGGAAACGGGAGATTGCTTGTTTCTTTCACGGGTAACGGAGAAGTTAACCGTGTTTTTTGGCCTGAGCAAGATTATGCACAGCAAATAAACAATATTTTTATAGGAATAAAATTCGACAATGATTATACAAAATTTTTACACGAAAATTTATGGTATATAGAGCAAAGGTACGAAAAAAAGACAAATATTTTAGTTACGATGTATGAAAATTCTGATTTTGGACTTAGAATTTTCCAAAAAGATTTTGTACTTAATAATAAAGATATTTGGGTTAGAAATTATACAATTGAAAATATTTGCGATAGAAAACTTGATATAAAAACGTTTTTACATACAGATTTTGTTACAGCAGATAATGATATAAGAAGTGGATTAATGGATTTCGATAACGATTCTGCAATTATATATAATAAGGGTAATATTGTAACTATAAGTTCGGATAAAAAGATATCGGGCTTCCAATTTGGAGATAGTTTCGACGCAATTCGTAGGGACGGATTATACGGGAAAGATGATATTTCTATGACTTCTAATATGGCGTTGCGCTTTGACTTAGGAGAATTACTTCCAGGTGAAAAAACTGAATTTAGTTTATATTTTTCTTTCTCATTTGATATGAAAACAGGAAGAGAATTAAATAATCATATTAGAGATTTAGGAGCTAAAAAAGCGTTAGAAAAAGAAAAGAAATTTTGGGATAAAGAATTTCAAAAATATAGTAAATTAGAAACTGGAAATGAAAGAATAGATGAAGTGTATTATCAAGCAGTTTTAACTTTTAAACTACTTACAAATAAAGATACTGGTGCGATACTTGCTGGTGTTGAAGTTGATGAAAGATTTACACGTTGTGGTGCATATGGATATTGTTGGCCAAGAGATGGAGTCTTTATAACAATGGCTTTTGATATTTGCGGAATGAGGGAGGAAGCTGAGAAATTTTATTTGGTTTGGGCTAAAAAAGCACAACTTCCTAACGGCTCATGGCAACAAAGATATTATTTAGACGGAAAGCTTGCACCAAGTTGGGGAATTCAACTTGATGAAACAGCATCTATTATTTTCGGGACATGGAAACATTATGAATTTACAAATGATATCCAGTTTATAGAAGATATGTGGTCTTCGATAAAACCTGCTACAATATTTTTAATGAATAATTTAGACAAAGAAACCGGTCTCCCAAACCCGTCTTATGACTTATGGGAAGAAAGACTTGGTGAACACACATATACTGCCTCAGCTGTTGTTAGTGCTTTAAGAGCGGCAGCAAGTATGGCTGAAGAAATGAAGGTTGATTTGCCACTTGCAAAATTGTGGAGAGAAACCTCAGATAAAATTGTAAAATCTATTGAAGCTAATTTGTGGAGTGAAGATGAGAAAAGATTTTTACGTGGCAGAAAAACTAAACTTGACTGGTGGAACGGTGAAACTTTAGAGATAGACACAAATAAAATGGGGTATAAGCTAAGAGTTGTAGATAAAGATAATACGGTAGATATTAGTTTATTAGGACTTTCAGTTCCATTTAAAATTTTTGATGCTAAAGATGATAGAATTAAAAAGACGGTACGAGCTATAGAAGATAGATTAGATGGTTTCCCAAGTGAAGGCTTTGGAAGATACGAGCATGACTCATATATAGGCGGAAATCCTTGGATAGTTTCTACTTTGTGGATGGGATTGTATTATGCTGAAATAGGGGATATTCCAAAGTGCAAAGAGAAATTAGTATGGGCCACAAAGCATGCAACTAATTTAGGGTTTTTACCTGAACAAGTAGATAAGTTTAATGGAAAACCAGCGTGGATTATGCAGCTTTCATGGTCTAGTGCAATGTATATAGTAGTATTAAATGCAATAAGAGGATTTGGCAAGGAAGGAGATTAAATCTGT
>JAEEGG010009038.1_pt1 | contig 22440 bp, 17 predicted proteins | sample 9134161 | NCBI WGS metagenome assembly JAEEGG01 (sample SAMN16246543, study PRJNA631951) | gut metagenome | biome: gut microbiome; feature: rumen; material: CR-attached | host: Bos | place: Iran: Karaj | collected 2018-10
GTAGCCCGCCAGGACCAGGGCAAGGACGGCGGCCGCGCCCGCGCTGCGCAGTCCGCCGCCGAGCATGGAGCCGGCTGCCAGCAGGGCCGCCATGGCCCAGAAGCCCGAGGTCAGGAAGGCGCCGGCAAAGCCTGCCGTCTGCACCAGCAGGGGCTGGGCCGCAAGGGCGCCTGCCAGCGGAAGCCAGGGAAAGCCGAAGGCCAGGGCGAAGCCGTGCTCGGCAAGATGCCAGGCCAGGCCCATGGCCAGGCCGCTCGACAGGAGCCGGGGCTGCCAGAAGCGCCAGCAGAAAAGGGTGAAGACGGCGCACTGTATGGATAGCCCGCAGCAGACGAGCAGGGCCAGAGGCACCGCGGCCAGCAGCGGTAGGCCTCCCACCTGCGAGAGAGGCAGCGCCAGCCAGTAGAGGGCCGCGAAGTGTCCGGGGATGCCGGCTGCCCAGCCCCAGAGCAGGGCGGAGCGCCAGCTTCGGGCATGGCGGGAGAGCAGGGCGAGCCCTGCGGGATAGAGCAGGCAGAGCAGGGGGAGGGAGGGCAGATCGCTGGGAAAGCCGAGCCACAGGCCAAGGCTCGCGCAGGCTATGCCTGCCAGTCCTGCCGGAAGCCTTGACGTGAGTCCTGAAACTTGTGCGCTCATTGCTTGCGCTTCGCCAGAGGGGCGTGCCGGCGTCTAGGAGGCCTCTTCCTGCCTGGCGCGGCAGGCGGAGAGCTTTTTGATGTGCTTCTTGTCCGCGTCCAGGATGGTGAACTTCCAGCCTTCGACGGTGAAGGTCTCGCCTGCCGCCGGCACGTGGCCGGCTTCGGTGGAGAGGTAGCCGCCGATGGTGTCCACCTCGTCGCTTTCCAGGGGCATGCCGAGCTCGGCCAGATCCTCCAGGAAGGCCCGGCCCGACATCTCGTAGACGCCCTGGCCCATGTCGCGGATGTCCTCCTGGGAGGGCTTGTCGTGCTCGTCTTCGATGTCGCCCACGATCTCCTCGAGCACGTCCTCGATGGTGATGAGGCCGGAGGTGCCGCCGTACTCGTCGAGCGCGATGGCGATGTGCTGCTTCTGGGTGCGGAACTCCTGGAGCAGGGTGCGGATGTTCTTGGTCTCTGGAACGAAGAAGGGCTCGCGCATGATGGAGGAGACCTGCCTGTCCTGCTGGCCCGGCTCCGCGAGGCAGCTGAGCAGGTCCTTGGCGTGCACGATGCCCACGATGTTGTCGCGGGTGTCCTTGTAGATGGGGATGCGCGAGTGTCCGGACGCGATGACGGCGGAGACCGCCTCGCGAATAGTGGCGTTCTGGGAGACGCAGTCGATGTCCGTCCGGGGCGTCATGGTGTCTTCAACCTTGAGATCGTTGAAGCGCAGGATGCCGAGGAGCATGGACTCCTCTTCGGCTTCCACCTCGCCCTCGGCGCGGGCGTCGATGATGGCCCGCTCGAGGCTTTCGTCTTCGTTGTGGCCGAAAAAATGCCCGAGCCGGGCCCAGATGCTTCGGCCTTCGCTTCCGCCGTCCACAGTGTCCCCCTGGTGCAGCTGGCGCCTGCAGGCTCCGGTGGGAAGGCCGGCAGAGCGCAGAAACATGGAATATAAGAAAAAAGACAAAAAATATTACGCCCGTCCACGGGGACGGTCAACAGGATGCGCGAGGCCGAGATGCCTTGCAGGATGGCCGCTGCAGGCGTGCCGGGACGGGTGCCGGCCCTTGCGTCACCGGTTCTTGTCTCAGCGTGCGGGACTTGCGCTCTTGGGCCGCCGCAGGCGCAGGAGCCCCAGCTTGTGCAGATGGATCTCGAGGCAGTCCACGGCGGCCGGCGTCACGCCGGAGATGCGGCCGGCCTGGCCGAGGCTGGCCGGCCGGATGCGCCTGAGCTTCTCCACCACCTCGGCGGAGAGGCCGGCCACCTGGCCGTAGTCGAGGCCCTCTGGCAGGGGCGTCTCCTCGAGCTTGAGCGAGCGGGCCACCATGGCCTGCTGGCGCTCCATGTAGCCCTTGTACTTGACGTTGGACTGCACGGTCTGGCGGGTGAATCCGTCTTCCGGCAGGGCGCCGGCCAGCCGTGGGGAGAGGCTGGCGAGCCGTTCGAGCTCCATTTCGGGCCGGCGCAGCAGCTCGGCAAAGGTCCTGCCGCCGAGCGCCGCACCCTCCTCTGCAAAGCCTTCGCCAAGCTCTTCGGCATCGGGCCGCTCCGTTTCAAGGAAGGCTTCGGCGGAGGCGACGGCCTCGCGGCGGCGCTGGAAGGACTCCCAGAGCGCGTCGTCCACAAGCCCGATGCGCCGTCCTTCGGGCGTGAGGCGCAGGTCGGCGTTGTCCTCGCGCAAAAGCAGGCGGTGCTCGGCGCGCGAGGTGAACATGCGGTAGGGCTCCTGGGTGCCGAGGGTGACGAGGTCGTCGGCGAGCACCGCCATGTAGGCCTCGTCGCGGCGGGGCAGGAAGGGGTCGAGGTCCCGCTGGCTGCAGGAAATGTTGAGGGCTGCCCACATGCCCTGGGCCGCGGCCTCCTCGTAGCCTGAGGTGCCGTTGATCTGGCCCGCGAACCACAGGCCGTCCACGGCCTTGGTCTCGAAGGTCTTCTTCAGCTGGGTGGGATTGGCGTAGTCGTACTCGATGGCGTAGCCGGGCCTGACCATGACGGCATGCTCCAGGCCTTCGATGGCGTGGATCATGCGCAGCTGAATGTCGAGGGGGAGGCTGGTGGAGATGCCGTTGCAGTAGACTTCCGGGCTCTCCAGGCCCTCGGGCTCCAGAAAGACGTGGTGGCGGTCCCTGTCGGGGAAGCGGGCCACCTTGTCCTCGATGGAGGGGCAGTAGCGGGCGCCGGTGCCCTTGATGACGCCCGTGAAGAGGGGTGATCTGTCGAAGCCTTCGCGGATGACGTCGTGGGCCAGCCTGTTGGTCCAGGTGACGTGGCACACGGTCTGGGGAAGGCCTGGCCTTGGGCCGTGGAAGCTGAACTGCGGGAGCGGCCTGTCCGAGCCCTGGGCCTGGAGGCGCGAAAAGTCGATGGATCGGGCGAGCAGGCGCGGCGTCGTTCCCGTCTTGAGGCGGCCAAGCTCGATGCCGAGGTCGGCCAGGCTCTGGCTCAGGCCCACCGAGGGCTCGTCGCCGAGGCGGCCTGCCGGCATGCTCACGAGGCCGATGTGGATCTTGCCGTTGAGGAAGGTGCCCGTGGTGAGCAGCACGTCGCGCGCCCGGAAGACGAGCCCCTGGCGGGTGCGTATGCCGGTGCAGCGGCTGCCGCCCGTGGTCAGCGCGACGGCCTGATCCTGCCATATGGTCAGGTTCTCCAGGGCAAAGAGGGTCTTTCTGACCGCGTGCATGTAGGCCTCGCGGTCCATCTGGCCCCGGGTCGCCCTGACGGCTGGCCCCTTGCTCATGTTGAGCACGCGCATCTGGATGCCGGCCTGGTCGGCCCACAGGGCCATGCTCCCGCCGAGGGCGTCGAGTTCGCGGACCATGTGGCTCTTGGCAAGGCCGCCGATGGCGGGGTTGCAGGAGAGGTGCCCTAGGCGGTCGACGTTGCCGGTGACGAGCAGGGTCCGGTGCCCGAGCCTGGCTAGGGCCGCCGCGGCTTCGCAGCCGGCGTGGCCTCCGCCGACGACGATGCAGTCGAAGTCGCCGTTCATGGCTTGGCGCGCATCGCCATGAGGGCGAAGACCTTGGTGTCGTCGATGGTGGACTGGATGGAGCTGTGCTCGTTGGGCTCGTGGCAGGAGGAGGCGATGGTGCTCCACACGACGGCGGGAATGCCCCGGCGCCGGAGCAGGGCTGCCAGCGTGCCTCCGCCTATGCCTATGAACTTCGCCTTGACGCTGGCCTTGGCAAGGCAGGCCGAGAGCAGGCTCGCCACCGGCGCTTCCGTGGCCGTCTGGGTGGCCGGCTGGTTCAGGACGGGCTCGACCTCCACCCCGACGCCCCTGCGCTTGGCCACGGCGCGGGCGCGCTCGCGCGCCTTGGCGATGACGGCCGAGCGGTCGATGCCGGGCACGAGGCGGCAGTCCATGTAGAAGACGTCGGAGCCTGGCACGATGTTGACGCTGGGGACGTTCTCCAGGTGCCTGGTGGGCACGAAGGTGGACTTTGGGGGATCGAAGAGCGGGTCGGTCTGGGAGAAGTCCTTGGCCAGGCCCGTGAGGGAGAGGATTATGTCCGAGGCCGCCACCAGGGCGTTCACGCCCTTCTGGGGCGTGGATGCGTGGCACTGCACGCCCTTGACGCTGCACTTGAGCCAGAGCATGGCCTTTTCCGCCACCTCGATGCCCGTGCCATCGGCCAGGCCGCCGTCGGGAATGAGGTAGAGGTCGTCAGGGGGAAAGAGCGTGGGCTCGTGCTTGAGCATGTAGGCCAGGCCCTTTTCGTTGCCGCACTCCTCGTCGCTCATGAAGACGAGCTTTACGGTGTGTTCCGGCACCACCTTGTTGTGGAGCAGCGCCTGGGCGAGGAGCAGCATGCCGACAATGGCCTGCTGGTTGTCCTCGACGCCACGGCCGTAGAGCGTGTCGCCGTTGCGGACGACCGTCCAGGGGTCGGTGTTCCAGAGGGCGCGGTCGCCCGCGGGCACGACGTCCAGATGGGCGAAGATCCAGAATGCGCGCTTGGACTTGCCGGGTATGGTGGCAATGAAGTTGGGCCGCAGGCCCTCCTTGACGCGTTCGTCGGGGGCGTCGCAGTGGACGATGTCGCTGATCCCCATGGCCTTGAGCCATTTCTCTATGAGGGCGGCCTTCTTCGCCTCGCCCTGCCCGCCGCTTTCCGGACCGACGGCTTGGCAGGCCGTCAGCCTGGCCTGGATGGTTTCTACGCTGCCGGACAGGCCGTCGAGGTAGTCGAGAATCGTGGAGAGTTCTGTGTTTGCCATGGGCGCCTCCGCTGGCGGGGCAGGGGGTGGGGCTCAGGCCTTGCGGCCGGAAGAAAAAAAAGGAGGCGTAAAAGCCTCCTTGCCGTGATTTCTTGCTTGTCGCTGCCGTCCTTAGCAGACGGCGCCATCAGGCCTAGTGGCCCTTGGCGGCGCGCTTGGAGGCCTTCAGAGGGTTGACCTTCTGGGCAGCCGCGGCTTCAAGCTTGACGTGGGTCGCGAAGTTGCAGCGGCCACCCACCCACTTGCGGGCAGGGTTGGGATAGCTGGAGCAGAACTTCTCGCCTTCGAATTCGCGGACGCGCTCGCAGCCGTCGCACTTGTCGATGGTCGGGGAGACCAGGAAACCGTTGACCATGACGCCGTCGGCGGTCTTGGTGGCATTCTGTAGACTGGACATATTTTCCTCCAGGCGCGCTCGGCGCCGCTGTTGTAAAATTTAAGGTCGCAAGTATAGTCGGGACTTGGGTTTTGTCAAGGAACTTGTCGGTTGGCCATGGCTTGCAAGAACGGCCCGTACAGGTTACATGCTCCGACTGCCTGAAAACTTTTTCCGTCCGCGCGCGCCGGCCGGCGCCGGGGACGGATGCGCATATCCTTCCGGAGGTATTCCATGTCCTTTGTCACCGAAGCCTTAGCCATGGCCCCGCAGGGCGCGGCCGCCGGCCAGCCGTCCGGCTCCGACATGCTGCTCCAGTTCCTGCCCCTCATCCTGATGTTCGTCATCTTCTGGTTCCTGCTCATCCGTCCCCAGCAGAAGCGCCAGAAGGCCCACAAGCAGATGCTTTCCGAGCTGAAGAAGGGCGACTGGATCATGACCAGCGCCGGCTTCATCGGCCGCATCATCGAAATCAGCGACACCGAGGTGGTTCTCGAGTGCGGCACCGCCCAGCTCAGAATGAGCAGGGCCGCCGTGGCCGGCATCACCAACAAGGACGGCAAGTCCTTGGACGCTCCGGCCGACGCTTCCCCCAAGAAGTAGTCCCGGCTGCATCCTTAATAATACAGCGGGATGCTCCGATCCGCTTCCGCAGGGGGAAGGCCTCCTGGCGGAAGTGCCGGATCCGCCCGTTTTCCGCGGACTTTGCCGCCGTCTGGCGCAAAGGCCGCGGAGGCTTTCTTTTTTTCTGGAGTGAACATGTTCGGAACGAGATGGCGTGTCCTCATCATTCTCGCTGTGCTGCTGCTGACGCTGGCCTACGCCCTGCCCAACTTTGTCGGGCCCGGCCTGCAGAAGCTGCTTCCAGACAGCCGGGTCAACCTCGGCCTTGACCTGCGTGGCGGCATCCACCTGACCCTCGGCGTCGAGGTGAGCAAAGCCGTGACCAACTCCCTGGCCCTTGCCGGCCAGGATCTGCGCCGCGAGGCGCTGGACAGGAAGATTGTCGTCCTGCGCCCCCACGTGGTGGGCGGTTCCACCCTGGAGTTCCTGCTGCCCCGCGCCGACGACGAAGCCGGCCTCAAGGAGCTCTGCGCCAAGCGCTTCCCGCAGCTGGTCTTAAGCGAGCCCCAGCGCGGCGAGTCCGGCCAGCTGCGCTACACCGCGCAGTTCGACCCCAGGGAGATCACCCGCCTGGAAGAGCTCACCATGGACCAGGCTCTGCGCACCATCCGCAACCGTATCGACCAGTTCGGCGTTGCCGAACCCGACATTCGCAAGCAGGCCGGCAACCGCATCCAGGTCCAGTTGCCCGGTATTTCGGATCCGCGCCGCGCCGTCCAGTTGCTGGGCCAGACCGCCCACCTCGAGTTCCACCTTGTCCGCGACGACGTGGACGGCAAGCAGGCGGTGCTCCCCGCGGGCGTCATCTCCCTGCCCCTGCTCGAGAAGTCCCACGGCAGCCTCGAGAAGCAGGCCGGCACCATCTGCGTGGAGCGCGACGCCATGCTCACCGGTGAAGACGTCTCCGACGCCAGGCCCGCCTTCGACTCCATGAACCAGTCCTACGTGGCCCTCAACTTCAACAGTCGCGGCGCCACGGTCTTCGAGCGCGTCACGGCCGAGAACGTGGGCAAGCGCATGGCCATCGTGCTCGACGGCAAGGTCTACTCTGCGCCTGTCATCCGCGAGCGCATCGGCGGCGGCCGCGCCTCCATCTCCGGCAGCTTCACCACCTCCGAAGCCCAGGATCTCGCTATCGTCCTGCGCGCCGGCTCCCTGCCGGCCCCGGTCACCGTGCTCGAAGAGCGCACCGTCGGCCCCTCCCTCGGCCAGGAGTCCATCGACAGCGGCCTCAGGGCCGGCCTCGTGGGCGCCCTGCTGGTCATGGCCTTCATGGCCATCTACTACGGGCTCTCGGGCTTCATTGCCGACGGCATGCTCCTCTTCACCCTGCTCATCATCCTGGCCGGCATGTCCGCCTTCGGCGGCACGCTGACCCTGCCCGGCATCGCCGGCATCGTCCTCACCATAGGCATGGCCGTGGATGCCAACGTGCTCATCTACGAGCGCATACGCGAGGAGATGCGCCACGGGCTCACGCCCCTGGCAGCCGTGAAGACGGGCTTCGACCACGCCTCGGTCGCCATCTTCGACTCCAACCTGACTACCATCATCACGGCCGTCATCCTCTACCAGTTCGGAACCGGCCCGGTGCGCGGCTTCGCCGTCACGCTTTCTCTGGGCATACTCGGCTCCATGTTCACCGCGGTCTTCGTGTCCCGCACCATCTTCGAAGCCTGGGCCCGCAGCCGCGGCGGCCGGGCCCTGAGCATCTAGCGGGGAGGGATCCATGCCACTGCAGTTCGTCAAAGACAACGTCAACATCGACTTCATCGGCAAGCGCCGGATAGGCTTCCTCATCTCCGCCCTGTGCATCATTGCCTCCCTCGCCGTCATGCTGGCGGGCTCCGGCCTGCGCATGGGCATCGACTTCGCCGGCGGCGTCATCGCCCAGGTGCAGTTCAAGGACAACATCGCCGACGAGACGCTGAAGAAGGGCCTTGAAAAGTACGATCTCGCCGGGCTCTCCATCCAGAGCTTCGGCGACACCGGCAAGGACTATCTCCTGCGCTTCTCTTCGGGCACCGAGTCCTCCGTGAACCTGCGCACCCGCATCGAGGAGTCCCTCAAGAAGGGCTTTGCCGAGAACCCCGCCACCATCGAGCGCCTCGAGGTCGTCGGTCCCAAGGTCGGCAAGGACCTCACCGAAAAGGGCCTCAACGCCCTCTTCTACGCCATCCTGATCATCGCGGTCTACATCTCCGGCCGCTTCGAGCAGCGCTGGATGGCGGGCGCCGCCATGGCGGCCTGCCTCTGGGGCGGCACCTACGCCCTCGGCTGGGTGAGCGAGCACTTCCTGGCCGGCGCCATGGGCACCGGCACGCTCGTGTGCTTTGCCCTCGGCGTGACCCTCGTGGTCTGCTTCCTCCTGCGGCTCAACTTCGCCCTCGGCGCCATCGTCTGCCTCATGCACGACGTGTGCATCTCCCTGGGCGTGCTCGCCATCATGGGCGTGGACGTGGACCTCAACGTCCTGGCGGCCATCCTGACCATCATCGGCTACTCCCTCAACGACACCATCATCGTCTACGACCGCCTGCGCGAGAACCTGCGCACCCACCAGGACAGGCAGCTCGACTACCTCATCAACCGCTCCATCAACCAGACCCTGGCCCGCACGGTGCTGACCTCCGGCACCACCATCATGGCCACCCTGGCCCTCTTTATCCTGGGCGGCGGCGTCATCCACTCCTTTGCCCTCACCATGCTGGTCGGCGTCATCGTCGGCACCTACTCGTCCATCTACGTGGCCTCTCCCATCCTCCTGGCCCTCGGCAGCACCGAGTTCTACGTGCGCGCTGCCCAGAAGGAGGAGTACGAAAAGCCGGGCGAGCACGGCATCGTGTAGCCCTTCCCCCTTTCCGGCGCCCTGGATCCAGGGCGCCGGTCCCTTTGCGGGCCGTCCGATGCGGGCGGCCCTTTCTTTTGGCAGGCCGCTTGACGCGTGCTTTCCCATGCTTATCTTTGAGCCTGAAGAAAGCAGTTAATCCGCAATGCGTTGGGGATCCCAGTCCCGCGGCGACGTCTGGCATGGAGTTTTCTGCATCAGGACGCAGTCTGCGCGAGTCGCCAATGTAGCAGCCTGCTTCAGGTAAGGGCATTACGGCTTGTTCCGCATTCAAGAGGTGTGTATGGCAGTTTCTTATAAAGACTACTACAATTTGCTTGGCGTCGAACGTGGCGCCGATGATCAGACCATCGCCAAGGCCTACAAGAAGCTGGCCCGCAAGTACCATCCCGACCTCAACCCCGGCGACAAGCAGGCGGAGGAAAAGTTCAAGGAGGTCAACGAGGCCTACGAAGTGCTGAAGGACCCCAAGAAGCGCCAGCTCTACGACCAGCTGGGACCCGACTGGGAGCAGGCAGCCCAGGGCGGCGGCCCCTTCGGTCCCGGCGGCAACTTCCACTTCACGTTCAACGGCCAGGATATGGGTGGCATGGGCGGCTCCGGCTTCTCGGACTTCTTCGAGTCCCTCTTCGGCGGAGGCAGCCCCTTTGCGCGCGGCGCCGGTCGCAGGCCGGAAGGCTCGCCCTTCGGCGGCTTCACCGGCCAGCCCTCCCGCGGTCGCGACACGGAGGCCGAGGTCTCCCTCAGCCTCGAGGACGTGCAGGCCGGCGGCGTCAAGAGCATTTCCGTCCAGGGCGACAGCGGGGTCAGGACCCTCAAGATCAACATTCCCGCAGGCATCCAGGAGGGCAAGAAGCTGCGCCTGTCCGGCCAGGGCCGCCAGGGTCCCGCCGGCCCCGGCGACCTCTTCCTCACGGTGCGCTACAAGCCCCATCCCGTCTTCCGGGTGGAGGGCGCCAACCTCGAATGCGACGCCGGCGTCGCTCCCTGGGATGCGGTGCTCGGCGGCACGGTCAGGGTGCACACCCTGGAGGGCGACATCGAACTCAAGCTGCCTGCCGGCACCTCGTCCGGCAGGAAGTTCCGCATCAAGGGACGCGGCCTCGGCCCTGCCGGCGCCAGGGGCGACCTCATCGCCAAGGTGGCCGTCAAGGTGCCGTCCCAGATCACCGACGAGGAGCGCAGGCTCTGGGAAGAGCTCAAGCGCGTCTCGACCTTCAGCGCCTAGGGCCGCGGGAGTCAAGCATGAGCAGATTTTCAGACAGGGCAGGGCGGGGCCAGGGGCCTGCGCTCTCCCTCATCACGGAGAAAGACTTTCTGGAGCTGACGGGCCTCGCCCGGGATCGCCTCGACGACCTGCTCCAGCTTGAATGGCTGGACCGCACGGAAACCGACGCCTGCACCCTCTTCAGCGAGGGCGACGTCTACCGCGTCCGCAAGCTGGAGCGCATCTGCGCCGACTTCGAGCTGCCTGTGGTGGGCGGGACCATCATCGTGGACCTGCTCGAGCGCATCGACCAGCTCGAGCGCGAAGTGCAGAGCCTGCAGGGCTTCGACGCCGAGGACTAGGTCCCGGACGCAGGGTCCGGACAGACTCCAGCCAGCTAGAGGAATGCCTCCCTCCGGGAACTAGGCCTTCGATCTGGCCATCCGGAGGGGAAGGAGGAAGTCATGAACATCGAAAAGTTTACCGACAAGGCACGCGAATCCATCAGCGATGCCCAGGGCCTGGCCGCCGGCATGGGGCACCAGGGCATCGACACGGGCCATCTCGCCCTTGCCCTCGTCCGCCAGGACAAGGGCATCGTCCCCAGCATCCTGGAGAAGATGGGCGTCCCGCTCAAGGCTTTCGGCGTGGCCTTGGAGGAGATGCTGAAGAAGCGTCCCTCCGTCTCCGGTCCCGGCATGGACCCCACCAAGGTCATGCTCACGCCGGAGCTGGCCAAGTGCGTCACCCAGGCCCAGGAAGAGGCGAAGAAGATGCAGGACGAGTACGTCAGCGTCGACCACCTCTTCTGCGCCCTCACGGACGTTCCGCCGAGCTCCCCTCTGGGTAAGGTGCTCGCCGAATACAAGATATCCCGCGTCAGCTTCGTGCAGGCCATGGAGGCCCTGCGCGGCGGCCGCCGCGTCACCAGCGCCAACCCCGAGGATACGGTGGAGGCTCTGGCCAAGTTCGCCCGCGACCTGCTCAAGGACGCCCGCGACGGCAAGCTCGACCCTGTCATCGGCAGGGACGAGGAGATACGCCGCGTGGTGCGCATCCTCTCGCGGCGCACCAAGAACAACCCCGTCCTCATCGGCGAGGCCGGCGTCGGCAAGACCGCCATAGTGGAAGGCCTGGCCTTCCGCATCGTCAAAGGGGACGTGCCCGAGAACCTCAAGGGCCACCAGCTCTTCGCCCTGGACATGGGCGCCCTCATCGCGGGCGCCAAGTACCGCGGCGAGTTCGAGGAGCGTCTCAAGGCCGTGCTCAAGGAAGTCGAGAAGAGCGAGGGCAAGATCATCCTCTTCATCGACGAGCTGCACACCATCGTGGGCGCCGGCAAGACCGAGGGCTCCATGGATGCGGGCAACCTCCTCAAGCCCATGCTGGCCAGGGGCGAGCTGCACTGCATCGGCGCCACCACCGTGGACGAGTACCGCAAGTACATCGAAAAGGATCCGGCCCTGGAGCGCCGCTTCCAGCCCGTGCTGGTCGAGGAGCCCAGCGTCGAGGACGCCATCTCCATCCTCAGGGGCCTCAAGGAGCGCTTCGAGGTGCACCACGGCGTGCGCATCAGCGACTCCGCCCTGGTAGAGGCTGTGGTGCTCTCCAGTCGCTACATCCCCGACAGGCAACTGCCCGACAAGGCCATCGACCTCATCGACGAGGCCGGCGCCATGATCCGCACCGAAATCGACTCGCTGCCCACGGAGCTCGACGAGGTGAACCGCAAGGCCATGCAGCTCGAGATCGAGCGCGAGGCTCTGCGCAAGGAGGAGGACGAGGCCTCCCGCGAGCGCCTCGGCAAGCTGGAGAACGAGCTCGCCGAGCTCAGGGCCCAGCAGGCCTCCCTGCGCCAGCAGTGGGAGCGCGAGAAGGGCGAGATCGACCGGATCCGCAGCCTCAAGGCCGAAATCGAGACCACGAGGAACCAGATCGACGAGGCCAAGCGCGCCGGCAACCTCAGTCGCGCCTCGGAGCTCACCTACGCGACCCTCCCCCGCCTCAGGAAGGAGCTCGAGGAGTGCTCCCGCACAGCGCAGGACGAGCAGCGCCTGCTGCGCGAGGAGGTCGGCCCCGACGACATCGCCCAGATTGTCGCCCGCTGGACCGGCATCCCCGTGACCCGGCTTCTGCAGTCCGAGCGCGAGAAGCTCCTCAAGCTGGCAGACCAGCTCCACCTCAGGGTCGTGGGCCAGGACGAGGCCGTCAAGGCCGTGGCCGATGCGGTTCTGCGAGCCCGCGCAGGCCTCTCGGATCCTGGCCGGCCCACGGGATCCTTCCTCTTCCTCGGCCCCACGGGCGTCGGCAAGACCGAGCTCTCCAAGACCCTCGCCGAAGCGCTCTTCGACACCGAGGACAACATCGTGCGCATCGACATGAGCGAGTACATGGAGAAGTTCTCCGTCTCCCGCCTCATCGGCGCCCCGCCAGGCTACGTGGGCTTTGAGGAAGGCGGCCAGCTCACCGAGGCCGTGCGCCGCAAGCCCTATTCCGTGGTGCTGCTCGACGAGATCGAGAAGGCCCATCCCGACGTCTTCAACATCCTTCTGCAGGTGCTCGACGACGGTCGTCTCACCGACAGCCAGGGCCACACCGTGGACTTCAGGAACACCATCGTCATCATGACCTCGAACCTCGGATCGAACCACCTGCTCTCGGGCATAGCCTCGGACGGTAGCCTCAAGCCGGGCGCCAAGGAGGCCGTGCTGGCCGAGCTCAAGACGCACTTCAGGCCCGAGTTCCTGAACCGCATCGATGAAACCGTGGTCTTCCTGCCCCTGCGACGCGACCAGGTCGAGCGCATCGTCGAGCTCCAGCTCGACCACCTGCGCCGGCTCCTCCAGGACCGCAAGATCACCCTCGACCTCACGCCCGAGGCCAAGGCCTTCGTGGCCGATGAGTCCTACGACCCGCTCTACGGCGCGAGGCCCCTCAAGCGCTACGTGCAGCACAACGTCGAGACGCCTCTGGCCAAGCTCATCATCCAGGGCGAGATACGCGACGGCCAGCACGTGACGGTCTCCGTCAGGGACGGCGCCCTTGCCTTTGCCGGCGAGACGCGCGCCGAACGCTAGGCGCGGCATAGACGCTGAACAGCAGGCGGCCCTTCTGCCAGCCCCTAGGGGCGCCGGCGGGAGGGCCGCCTTGCGTGCTTGGCCGTGCAGGCTTTTCAGCCGGCCCAAAGCAGGATAGGGAAGACAGGACGGCGCTTCGCCGATCTGCCTTTTGAAGAGGTTTCATCCATGAAGTTCAATGCCATGACCTTCCTTGTCCTGCTTGGCGCAGGCCTTCTCCTGCCCTGCGTCGCGCCAGCCGAAGAGCTTGCCCCCGGCTACGAGACCTGCATGCGCAGGGCCCATGCCGTGGACGAGGAGGTCGATTGCCTTGCCATGGCGGAAGCTTGGTGGGACAAGCAGGAGAGCGCCGCCCTCGCCAGGGCGGAGAAGTCCTGCGCAATGTCGGTGGCGCCCAACGAGTGCCGCGCCTCGCTCAAGGATGCGCAGCGCCGTTGGACCAGCTACCGGGATGCCATGTCGCAGGCCTTCCAGGACAGGTATGCCGGTGCCTCGCAGTCCACGGTGGAGGCCATACGATCGCAGATCAGCATGTCCCGGACCCGTGTTGCCCTGCTCAAGTCCTTTGCCGGCGAGTAGGGGCGTTTTCCTTGCTGCCGGCAGGGCGCTTGGCGTAAGAATGCGCAGGCCGGCTTCCGGCCGGCTGCCGGACCCTTCCCACGCAGCATCTGCGCGCAATCGCCTCCGGCAGGCCTAGGCCGTGCCGGCAGGCTGACATACAAGGAGTCTTCATGAGCAAGAAAGCAGCCCTCGTCCTTGCCGCCGGCAAGGGCACCCGCATGCATTCCGACCGTCCCAAAGTCCTGCAGACGGTGCTTGGCGAGCCCATGCTCGCCGTTGTCCTGGCCGCGCTCGAGCCCGAGTTCGGCGAGGAGATCTTCATCGTTGCCGGCCACAGGCACGAGCTCGTGGAGCAGGCCATCCCGAACGGCCGCTTCGTCCTGCAGAAAGAGCAGCTCGGCACAGGACACGCCCTGCGCGAGGCCATGCCTGCGCTGAAAGCGTCAGGCGCCGAGTCCGTGCTCGTCGTCAACGGCGACGCGCCTCTGGTCACGGCCGAGGTGATCCGGGACTTCGCCGCCCAGGCGCAGAAGGCCGATCTCGCCTTTGCCACCATCAATCTGGACAATCCCGGCTCCTACGGACGCGTGGTGCGCCAGGACGGCCACATTGCGGGCATCGTCGAGGCCAAGGACTACGACGAGGCCAAGTACGGCGTCAGCACGGGCGAGGTCAACGCCGGCCTCTACCTGATCCGCATGGATCTGGCCGAGCGTCTTCTGCCCCGGGTGGACAACGCCAACAGGAGCGGCGAGTACTACATCACCGATCTCGTGGCCCTGGCTCTCGAGGACGGCGCCAAGGTCATGGGCATCGTGTGCGGCAACGACGAGAGCCTGCTCGGGGTGAACTCCCCCCTGGAGCTGGCGGGCGCAGAGCGCATCCTGCAGGAGCGCATCAACCGGGCCCTGCTCGAGTCGGGCGTGATCCTGCACTCGCCGGAGACTGTGCGCATCAGCCCCTTTGCCAGCATCGAGCCCGGCGCCGAAATCACCGGCCCCTGCGAGGTGACGGGCAGAACCAGCATCGGCTCCGGCGCGCGCATCTTCGCCAACTGCGTGATCCGCGACGCGCGCATCGACGGCGGCTGCGAAATCAGGCCCTTCACCCACGTCGAGCAGGCCCATGTCGGCCGGGGCGCGCTCGTCGGCCCCTATTCGCGCCTGCGCCCCGGCGCCCACATCGACGTGGACGCCCACGTGGGCAACTTCGTGGAGCTCAAGAAGTCGCACCTCGGCCCCGGCGCCAAGGCCAACCACCTGAGCTACCTCGGCGATGCCGAGATCGGCGCCGGCACCAACATCGGCGCTGGCACCATCACCTGCAACTACGACGGGAAGAACAAGTTCAAGACCGCCATCGGCTCCCATGCCTTCATCGGCTCCAACACGGCCCTCGTGGCACCGGTGTCCGTGGGCGACAACGCCACCATAGGCGCTGGCTCCACCATCACCAAGGATGTCCCGGAAGGCGAGCTGGCCGTGGCGAGGCAGAAACAAAGAAACCTTGGCAAGTATTTGAAAAAATAGTCGCTTTTTGTGTCTCTGCGCGGGCGTCCAGCTGCGTTTTGAGCGCTGGCCGTCCTTGCCAAAGGCCTGCCGGGGTGCTATAGGCTAGGCCATGGACATTCTCGAACAGCTTGAATCAGAGATTCAGGACCTCCTGGTCCGGAATAAGGATCTGCTGGCGGCGGCGACGCAGGCCCGCACCCTTCTGGCTGATGCTGAAGAGCAATGTTCTGTGCTGAAGGAAGAGAACCGTACGATTCGCCAGGCTCTTGAGGACGAGAAGGCTCTCCGCAGGAATGCCGTGGCCAGAATTGACGCGATCGTTCGCAAAATTCAGGAACATCAAGGCGCGGAGTAGGGTTCATGTCCGGCACCACCAATCTTGCCGTTTTAGGAGTTCCGATAGCCGTCAAGCCCGGGGCGGACACGTCCCGGATCCAGGAGGCCATCGACCTCGTCCAAAAGCGGTATGAAGCCCAGGTTGCTAGGTCCCGCGGGGTACAGGGCAAGGATGTCCTGTTAACCTTCTTGGCCTTTGAACTGGCGGATGAATTGCTGCAGCTGAAAAGACAGCAGGAGGCGTACCTTGACCGGGTGCAGAACCTGCTGAACACTATACAAGAAGCGAAATAAAATTTGCAAATCCCTGGAGAGTGCGTGATTCTCGTCGCAGTGCCGACCTTACAAGCTTGCGAATAAAGGGTGCAGTGAACGGTATTCCGTGTGCTGCCCTCCATCTTGCGAGGGACGCCTGACGAATGCAGTCCAGACGCCCGCCCTGGGAAACCGGGTTCTCCACGGTGACCTGAACACGGCTCCCTGGGGATTTGCTAATGTTTCATTCCTCCTCAAGTCTGGTGCAATCCATCTCTTCCATGGCGCAAGCGCCGTGGAAAGCGCCTTTTCTTTTGCCCATTGAAGCAGAAAACCCGCCACGGCGGGCTTTTTTTATGCGCTGGCGCGCAGGAAAAGGCCGGCCGGTGCTCAATCGGAGCGTGCTCCGTGAATATAAAGTGAGGCTAGGGATGGATTTTATGCTTGTCATCTACATCGCGTTGGCGGCGTTTGCCGGCCTCGTCGCAGGCGCGCTAATCTGCAAGGCCGTGGTGGCCAAGCGCCTTGGCGATGCCGAAGGGCTGGCCCAGCGCATCGTGCTCGAGGCCCGCAAGGAAGCCCAGGCGCAGAAAAAGGAAATCATCCTGCAGGGCAAGGACGATCTTTTCAACCAGAAGCGCGAGCAGGAGGCGGAGTTCCGCGACCGCGACCGCGAGCTCAAGCTCAAGGAGCGCAAGCTGGAGGATGCGGGCACGCGCCTCGAGGAGCGCATCGAGAAGGCCACGGCCAAGGAGCAGGAGCTTCTGGCCCAGGAGAAGGAGCTTTCCCGCAGGGACCGCCAGCTGGCTGAAAACGAGGCCTACATCCAGACCCGCATCGACGAAGAGGAGCGCAAGCTCGTGGAGATCGCGGGCATGACGGCCGAGGAGGCCAAGCAGCGCATCATCGCCGAGGTGCGCGCCAAGAGCGAGCACGAGGCTGCCCGCATGGCCCGCCAGATCGAGACGGACGCCAAGGAGATGGCCGACCGCAAGGCCAAGGAAATCATCTGTGGCGCCATCCAGCGCTATGCTGGCGACTACGTGGGCGAGCAGACGGTCACGGCCGTGTCGCTGCCCTCCGAGGACATGAAGGGCCGCATCATCGGCCGCGAGGGCCGCAACATCCGCGCCCTGGAGGCTGCCACGGGCGTCGACCTCATCATCGACGACACCCCGGAGACGGTCATCCTCTCCGCCTACAGCCCCCTGCGTCGCGCCATCGCCAAGATGGCCCTCGAGCGGCTCATCCAGGACGGTCGCATCCACCCTGCGCGCATCGAGGACGTTGTCCAGAAGTGCACGCAGGAGATGGACGTGCAGGTCCGGGAAATAGGCGAGCAGGCCACCTTCGACGCTGGCGTGCACGGCATCCACCCGGAGATCGTCCACCTGCTCGGCCAGCTCCGCTACCGCACGAGCTTCACCCAGAACGTGCTCCAGCACTCCCTGGAGGTCTCCGCCCTGTGCGGCATGCTGGCCGCCGAGCTCGGCTTCGACGAAAAGAAGGCCAAGCGCGCCGGCCTCCTGCACGACATCGGCAAGGCCGTCGACCACGAGATCGAAGGCCCCCACGCCATCATCGGCGCCGACATCGCCAAGAAGTACAACGAGAGCCGCGATATCGTACACGCCATCGCGGCCCACCACGAAGACGTCCGCCCGGATACGGTGCTTGCCGTCCTCGTGCAGGCCGCGGACAGCATCTCCGGCGCCCGCCCCGGCGCCCGCAAGGAGCTGCTCGAGAACTACGTCAAGCGCCTCGAGACCCTCGAGTCCATCGCCATGGGCTTCGACGGGGTCTCCAAGGCCTATGCCATCCAGGCCGGCCGCGAGATTCGCGTCATGGTCAACTCCGAGAGCGTGGACGACGACATGACCTACCTGCTCTGCAAGCAGATAGCCGAGAAGATCGAGCAGGAGCTCACCTATCCCGGCCAGATCCGCGTGACCGTCATCCGCGAGCGCAGGGCCGTCGGCTACGCCAAATAGGCCCTCCTGCCAGAAGACTGCCTTGCCGGGGCGGCCGGATCGCCGATCCGGCCGCCCCTTGTCGTCTGGGGCCGTCTGGGGGCCAGCGTCTGAAGGCGACTAGACGCAGGCGGAATCTGGCCTATGGCTGAGGCCGGTCAGGTTGCATCGGGTCTGGAACCCTGGGACGGATCCGGCGCGGCTTGAAGCCTGGGGATGTCCTGGCGAGGTGCTGGCGCGCTGCAGGCAGGGCTTGGCGCAGGCGGGGGGAGGCTGGCTTCCTGCCGGTTGCCAGGGGCGGGCGTTCAGGGCGCAGAGGGCGCCCTGCTGGCGCATGGTCGCAAAAAAAGCCCCTCCGCAGGGAGGGGCTTTGGGAAGCCGTGCCGGATCCGGCGCTTGCCGTCTACTTCTTGATCTTGACGGGGAAGGACGGATCGTAGTCGTTGAGGGCCTTGGCCACGAGCTTGCTCAAGCCCACCAGGGCAAGCAGGTTCGGGATGACCATGAGGCCGTTGAACATGTCGGCCAGCTCCCAGACCAGGTCGACCTTCAGCATGGCGCCAAGGCAGAGGAAGCACATGACGAGGATGCGGAAGAAGGGGAGGACCTTGGTGCCGAAGAGGAACTTGGCGTTCTGCTCGGCGAAGAAGTACCAGCCGACGATGGTGGAGAAGGCGAAGAAGAGCAGGCAGACGGCCACGAAGGGGTTGCCCAGGGCGCCGAAGCCGGCGGTGAAGGCCTTCTGGGCGAGCTCGATGCCCGTGGTCTTGCCGTCGAGGACGCCGGTGGTGAAGATGACCAGGGCAGTCATGTTCAGCACGACGAAGGTGTCAATGAACAGGCCGCACAGGGCGACCATGCCCTGCTGGGCCGGATGCTGGACCTTGGCCACGGCGTGCGCGTGGGGCGTGGAACCCATGCCGGCCTCGTTGGAGAACAGGCCTCGGGCAACGCCGTAGCGCATGGCTTCCTTGACGCCCGCACCGATGATGCCACCGGTGGCGGCCGAAGGATCGAAGGCGCCGACGAAGATCATCTTGAAGGCGGGAATGATCTGATCGGCGTTCATGCAGATGATGACGATGCTGCCGATGATGTAGATGACGGCCATGATGGGGACGAGCTTCTCGGTGGTGGAGGCGATGCGACCGAGGCCGCCGAAGAAGATGAAGGCCGCAAGGCCGGCAATAGCGAGGCCGGTGTAGAGCGGGGCGATGTCGAAGGCCGAGGTGAAGGCCACGGCAATGGAGTTGGACTGCACCATGTTGCCGATGAAGCCGAGCGCCAGGATGATGGCGATGGAGAAGAAGATGGCGAGCGGCCTGCAGTGCAGGCCGTTGGTAATGTAGTAGGCTGGACCGCCGGTCACGTGGCCTTTGTCGTCGTGGGTTTTGAAGAGCTGGGCGAGCACGGCTTCAGAGAAGATGGTGGCCATGCCGAAGAAGGCGGCGATCCACATCCAGAAGATGGCGCCCGGTCCGCCCATGGCGATGGCCGTAGCCGCGCCGGCGATGTTGCCGGTGCCGACCTGGGCCGCCACGGCCGTGGCGAGGGACTGGAAGGAGGTCATGCCGGCTTTGCCGGCGCGCTCGCCGTGGAGGGAGAGCCCGTGGAAGGTGAAGCGCATGGCCTGGCCGAATTTTCGGATCTGGACGAAGTTCAGCCTGAAGGTGAAGTAGATGCCGACGCCGACGAGCAGCGGGATGAGTCCGGTGATGCCCCAGAGCCAGCTGTTGATGGACTGCACGAGCGCAGTCATCTGGTCCATGAGAGAAGCGTGGTCCATTCGAAGAAACCCCCCGTTGTAAGGATGCTTGTCAGCCGTCCGCTCCTTTCAGGGCTAGCCAAGCCCACTTCGTCGGAATGGTGCGGACGGCGGCTGGTTGCCGTGTAGGCCTATGAACACTATCTGCCTGCGCTTGCAGGGTCAATGCGGAGCGCCTCCGGGTACGGGCCCGCCACGGGCGCGGCGTCTCCTTGTCCTGCCCTGGGGCGCAGGTTCGCAGTCGGAAAGGGCTGGCAGGCTCGCTCGTTGCAAAGGGCGCCAGTCGCAAGAAAGGGCTTGACGGCAGTCTGGCTTAGGCATAGAAGCACCTTCTCCGCTTGAAGCGCCGGCAGGATGCGGAAAAATTTCGGCGACTGCGAAAAAAAGCGTTGACAGCGGAGGGCAGAAAGACTACTTTCTGCCTTCGCCGGTTGTCACAGCCGAGCTGAGAAAAGACTTCCGTAAAGTTTTTTCGAGGTTCGCAAAAAAAGCTGTTGACAGCCCCGCGGAAAAGGTTCATAAGACCCAACGCCGCGAGGAACGGCAACGGACGCAGGTCCGCCTGGTTCATTGACAAGCGAAGAGCGAACGGGAAGAGAACAACTTTGAGATTCTGATTTCTGCCTAGCAGAGATCTTGAACAGATTTGAACTGGAGAGTTTGATTCTGGCTCAGATTGAACGCTGGCGGCGTGCTTAACACATGCAAGTCGAACGCGAAAGGGGCTTCGGTCCCGAGTAGAGTGGCGCACGGGTGAGTAACGCGTGGATGATCTGCCCCTGCAGCTGGAATAGCGACTGGAAACGGTCGATAATACCGGATACGCCCTTGTTGAACGATGAGGGGAAAGGAGACCTCTGCTTGCAAGTTTCCGTGCAGGGATGAGTCCGCGTCCCATTAGCTTGTTGGCGGGGTAACGGCCCACCAAGGCGACGATGGGTAGCCGATTTGAGAGGATGATCGGCCACATTGGAACTGAAACACGGTCCAAACTCCTACGGGAGGCAGCAGTGGGGAATATTGCGCAATGGGCGAAAGCCTGACGCAGCGACGCCGCGTGAGGGATGAAGGTCTTCGGATCGTAAACCTCTGTCGGAAGGGAAAAAGGTGCAGGGTGCCAATCAGCCCTGCATTGATGGTACCTTCAGAGGAAGCACCGGCTAACTCCGTGCCAGCAGCCGCGGTAATACGGAGGGTGCAAGCGTTAATCGGAATTACTGGGCGTAAAGCGCACGTAGGTTGTCCTGTAAGTCAGGGGTGAAAGCCCGCGGCTCAACTGCGGAACTGCCCTTGATACTGCAGGACTCGGATCCGGGAGAGGTCAGCGGAATTCCAGGTGTAGGAGTGAAATCCGTAGATATCTGGAGGAACATCAGTGGCGAAGGCGGCTGACTGGACCGGCATTGACGCTGAGGTGCGAAAGCGTGGGTAGCAAACAGGATTAGATACCCTGGTAGTCCACGCTGTAAACGATGGATGCTAGGTGTCGGGGCGCAAGCTCCGGTGCCGCAGCTAACGCATTAAGCATCCCGCCTGGGGAGTACGGTCGCAAGGCTGAAACTCAAAGAAATTGACGGGGGCCCGCACAAGCGGTGGAGTATGTGGTTTAATTCGATGCAACGCGAAGAACCTTACCTAGGTTTGACATCCGGAGAATCCCTGCGAAAGCAGGGGGTGCCCGCAAGGGAGCTCCGAGACAGGTGCTGCATGGCTGTCGTCAGCTCGTGTCGTGAGATGTTGGGTTAAGTCCCGCAACGAGCGCAACCCCTATGCACAGTTGCCAGCAGGCGAAGCTGGGCACTCTGTGCAGACTGCCCGGGTCAACCGGGAGGAAGGTGGGGATGACGTCAAGTCATCATGGCCCTTACACCTAGGGCTACACACGTACTACAATGGCGCATACAGAGGGCGGCGAAGCCGCGAGGCCAAGCGAATCCCAAAAACTGCGTCCCAGTCCGGATAGGAGTCTGCAACTCGACTCCTTGAAGTTGGAATCGCTAGTAATTCCGGATCAGCATGCCGGGGTGAATGCGTTCCCGGGCCTTGTACACACCGCCCGTCACACCACGAAAGTCGGTTTTACCCGAAGCCGGTGAGTCAACTAGCAATAGAGACAGCCGTCTACGGTAGGACCGATGATTGGGGTGAAGTCGTAACAAGGTAGCCGTAGGGGAACCTGCGGCTGGATCACCTCCTTTATGGAAAAAGCTTCCCGCTCGCTCTTCGCTTTCAATGAGCCAGGGCTCATTGACAAGCGAAGGAATTCGGGCCTGTAGCTCAGGTGGCTAGAGCGCACGCCTGATAAGCGTGAGGTCGAAAGTTCAAGTCTTTCCAGGCCCACCACGTTTACCGGGGCTGTAGCTCACTTGGGAGAGCGCCTGCTTTGCACGCAGGAGGCAGTCGGTTCAATCCCGTCCAGCTCCACCAGCAGCACTGCGCAGAACGTTCGAATTCCCGTGCCGGAGGCCGAGAGAAGACGCAAGCAGGCCTTGCGGATTCAAACCGGCTCTGCCGGCGGCCCTCTTCCAGAGAGGGCGGCTCTTTTGCAATTGAATAGGGACGGAAGGAAGTTTATTTCGAGTATAAGTTGACAAGAGCATCGGGTGGATGCCTTGGCGCCAGAAGGCGACGAAAGACGCGGTAAGCTGCGATAAGCCTCGGGGAGGAGCTAAACATCCTTTGATCCGGGGATCTCTGAATGGGGAAACCCAGCGGGAGTCATGTCCCGCTGCACCGGACTGAATTCATAGGTCCGCTGCGCCAACGCAGGGAAGTGAAACATCTCAGTACCTGCAGGAAAGGAAATCAAACGAGACTCCCCCAGTAGCGGCGAGCGAACGGGGAAGAGCCTAAACCGGCTGGATCCGTCCAGCCGGGGTTGCAGGACCGGCACAGGCGATTCGCAAGTAGCCAGGGGAAACGAGCTGGAAAGCTCTGCCAGAGCGGGTGACAGCCCCGTACCTGAAAGCGGAAGCGACGCTGCCGGCACCTAAGTACCGCGGGGCACGTGGAACCCCGTGGGAATCCGGGAGGACCATCTTCCAAGGCTAAGTACTACCTGGCGAC
>JAEEGG010009043.1_pt1 | contig 22432 bp, 20 predicted proteins | sample 9134161 | NCBI WGS metagenome assembly JAEEGG01 (sample SAMN16246543, study PRJNA631951) | gut metagenome | biome: gut microbiome; feature: rumen; material: CR-attached | host: Bos | place: Iran: Karaj | collected 2018-10
ATTCTTCTGTCTCCCAATCCTCATCGTCCTCGAAGTTGATGTTCCAGATGGTGCAGCAGTACTTCACGAAAGGAGCCGGCATCGCACCAATCTTATTGATGGCATCATTGAAAGCACCAGTAACCTTCGTGTTAACATCATTCTTGTCGACACTGGCAAAGAAACCATTGAAACAAACGCTGGCTGCATTGCCGTTGGTGCTGCCATACCACACATTACGGATAGAACGGATATTATCCTGGAAGTCCTTGATGGAGTTGTAGCTATAGGGGGACTCCACGTAAGACACGTCGCCAGCAGAGAAAGGATTGGCAATCTTGGCGGTACCCACCTCGTTGGCAATAGCCACACACGAACCCTCATCATTGCTCAACACCTGAGCAATGGCGTCTTTCAGTGAGCTGAACGTACTCTTACTGCCATCAAAGCCAGCCGTAATAAGATTGGTACCATAGCTCAGACCGGCCTCTGTAGTGTAATCGAGACCTGCAGCCTTAACAACATTGACGCGGTTAGCATTCTGAGCGGTTTCTCCCTCCCATGCAACCTGCAACTGGAAGCAACGCTCCTTCAGAAGCTTGCAGATGGTCTGGGCGTATGCCAATTCCTGAGCACCGCTGACCTTCTCGAAATTCTTGTAGGTGTCATAACCCTGCAACTCAGCAACCTTACGAGGCTGTCCGTCGCGGAAGAGGATAAACTCCAGAGCGTGGAAACCGAGAATAGTAGCATCTTCAAGCATCTCTTCGTCCATGCCGTTGTTGAAATAGCTCAGCAACAGCGTACGGTTCAAAGGCCAAGAATCGATGGTGGGGTCAATGTCGAAATCGCTGGCAGCACCCATAAGGAAAGCCTCCGATTGTTCCCAGTTCAGTCGTGCAGCCTTGAAGTCTGTACACGCCTTATCAATCTGTGCCTGGGTAATGGTATTGACGGTCAGACCGTTGAGGGTCTTCTCCAAATCTTCCACGTCATTAGCCAGATTGGTGTATGTAGGAATGATTACATTGCTAACCAATCCTGTCAGTACCTGACGCAGATATTCCTCCTGCTCTGCGGTCAGATTTGCCTGAGCAATCACCTTATTGGCTGCCTCAAACTGATTCACGACATCACCACAGGCATCAATGGCCGCTGTACCATATGAGCGGTCTTTGTACTTGTCGACATTGTCGTTGTTGCTGTCGCTGTCACTGCTACAAGCAGTGAATGTCATTACGCCCATCATCAGGGCCAAAGAGTAAATAATCTTTTTCATTTCTTTTTCTATTATTATTATTTCGTTATTTCGTTATTCCGATTATTTCGTGATTCCGATTAAAGGAAGAATCCCTCATACGCCACTCCGATATTGATGCTGGGTTCATCGTTGTAGATGGACTTGAGAAACCGCTTCGAGTATTCGGCCTTGATAACTACTTGCGGCACGGGATGATAGTTCACACCAAATGCCATACGCTTTACGGCAGTATAGTCGTAGGCCGTACCCTTGGTATTGCTGGCGTAGGGGTTATATGCTTCGTAGCGACCGAAGACGTACAGTTTCTGATTATCCTCACGCATCGATGCAATCTGCGAGAACACGTCGTAACCAGCTTCGATACCCACAGCATAGGCATCTTTCGACACAAAGGCCGAGTGCTTGTAAGGCGACTTCGAGTTCAGGCGGTTATACACATATTTCAGTTGTTCTGCATCACCCAGATAGCCATAGTCGGCCTGTCCGCGAACAATCCAGTTGTGGGCTTTATACGTGAAGTCGAAGGCACCAATAGCCACTACGCCTTTGTATTCCGCATCCACGCCATTGGCATTGCGCGGATAGCTGTTTCCGATGCTATGACCATAATATCCGCTGAGTCCTATGCGCAAGCCAGGAACAGTGTAGTTATCCAGACGAAGAGATACGCCATACTTATTGGCAACGTCGAACTCCAGTGGCGACTTATGGCCTTTCTTAATCCACCCGACGTTGGTGAAGTTGTCGGCATTCAGACCTGCCACGAACTGCGCCTCGTAGCGGAAGTCCTTATATCGGCCCCACAGCGATACGCCCGTCTGATGCCACGTACAGGGCATGATAGTGCTCTCACCCTCAGGACGATAGACGGTGAAGAAACTCAGAGGTTCGTGATGGGCGTTGGTCAAGCCGACAGGCACCACGATATGTCCTGCGCGGACGTTGACGGCACGCGAGAACGATTTCTGAATCCAGAATTGTTCCAGTTCTACCTCACCGCCTTTCTCGGTCTCCTGTTCCCATTCTCCGCCTTCCTCGTCTTCCTTCTCGTAAGCAATGCCGTTTCCTCCGTGCTCGAACTCAATCTCGGTACCGAACGTCCAGCCCTTGCCGAAGTCGTATCCTAAATAAATGACTGCATGGGGAATGTCGAAACGTCCATGACTGGGGTCGTTCTTGTGTTCCTCGGGTTGACTGTAGCGGCTTACATGGTCACTATAGAAATTACGCGAGAGCACCGCCTCGCCATAGCCTCCTACGCTAAGGCGTGAGCGACGGATACTGTCTCCGTCGTTGCCCGCCCAGCAGTTTAAACTAACAAATACAAATAATGCGAATCCAATTCTTTTCATTTTCACATACACTTTCAATTCCGGCTGCAAAGGTAAGGAGTTTCAACAAATACCACAATACCTAAAAATGATGAAATGCCTTCAGGACTATTGCATGTTTCATGGAAAATGATTAATTTTGCACCGTCAAATTATTAATAAGGTACGCAAGATGAAGAACGTGAAGATGTATGAGGCGGGCGACAAGATGATAACGCTCATCAAGGACAACTACAGTGTGTTGCAGGCATTGGGTTCGTTTGGCATTAACCTGGGTTTTGGCGATAAGACGGTCAGCGAGACATGCCAGATGAACGGAGTGGATACCTACACCTTCCTGGCAGTAGTCAACGCACAACTGAACGACATCACCACTTATGAGGATGACGAACAAATCAACGTGCCTACGCTGTTGCATTATCTGAAAGCCAGCCACACATATTATCTTGACTTCCAACTGCCCTTCATCCGTCGCGAGTTACAGGAAAGCATCAGCGAGAACGATGCACTGGGCATGCTCATCATGAAACTGTATGAGGAGTATGCACAGGAGATTCGTCGCCACATGAAATACGAGGAGAAAACACTCTTCCCCTATGTCGAATCGCTACTTGAAGGCCGTCCCATGAACGACTATAACGTCGAAACTTTCTCGAAGCACCATGAACAGACGGACAAGAAGCTTCGCGAGTTGAAACTCATGATTATCAAGTATCTGCCTGCCGATGCACATCGTAACAACCAACTGACGGCAACGCTTTACGACATCTACAACAACGAGGAATGGTTACGCCAACACGCAGAGGTCGAGGACCATATCTTCACACCTGCCATCAAACGTCTCGAACGCACCACCAATCGGGAGGATGTCTCGAAGAACATTTCTCAAATGGTGTTCAAGAGTGGACAGGATGCCAACGAGGCACTCAGCGACCGCGAACGTGATGTCATCATCGGTGTTGTGCAAGGACTGCAGAACAAGGAAATTGCCGATCGATTGTGCATCTCCGTCAATACCGTCATCACCCATCGCCGCAACATTGCGCGCAAACTACAGATCCACTCTCCTGCGGGCCTCACCATCTATGCCATCGTGAATGGCCTCGTGGACATCTCGAGTGTAAAGTTATAGCGGTTAGAAGTATTTCGTAATCTTCGCATTCTGGAAGTTGTTCATCTCGTTCATCATCCGAACAGCGGAATCAATGATGGGAAACGCGCATAAGGCACCTGTTCCTTCGCCTAATCGCAGTCCCAAATGCAACAAGGGCTTGGCATCCACCATGTCAAGCATCATCTTGTGACCGCTCTCGTCGCCACAATGCGTGAATATCATGTAGTCTTGCGAGTCAGGATAGAGACGGATAGCCGCCAGAGCACAGGCCGTCATGATAAAGCCGTCAACTAATATAACAAGGTGTTGCTCGGCAGCGCGAAGCATGGCGCCAATAGCAGCAATCATTTCGAAACCACCGAAATATGCAAGAGGGCTGATGGCTGACGGTTGAGGTATGGCAGCGCGATAGTTTTTGAGGGTCTTCGAAAGTACCTCGTATTTATGTCGAATGCCATCGTTATTAAGACCAGCGCCAGCACCGATGCACTCCTTCAACGGAATATCACCAAACAGACTCATCCAGATGCTCGAAGGCGAGGTATTGCCAATGCCCATTTCTCCAATGCAAAGGATGCGACAACCCTCAGCAATGCAATCGTCAACTAAATCGACGCCCACGGCAATCGCCTGATTAAATTCCTCTTCACCCATGGCGGGTTCATACAGGAAGTTCTTGGTGCCGCAGGCTATCTTACGGTCAATAATTCCTGGAACGTTCGACAGGTCGTAGTCAACACCCACATCCACAACACGCAACTTAAAGCCATGCTGACGGCAAAACATATTGACGCCGCCACCGCCACGGGTGAAATTAATCATCTGTTGCCAGGTGACTTCACGGGGCGATACACTCACGCCCTCGCGTTCAATACCATGATCGCCACCCAAAAGCAGATGACAAGGATGCGCCAATGAAGGCTCTAATGTCTGCTGAATCAGACAAACCTGCATCGCCAACTCTTCTAATCGCCCTAACGAACCTTTGGGCTTGTTCAGATTATCTATCTTTGCTTGTATCGCCGCCTCCATCGAGCGGTCGACAGGATGAATGTCGAATGTTTTCATTTTACCTTTACTTCTATTCCTGACACCATCAGTATGACTTCATCAGCCTTCTGCGCAATATACTGATTCATCCAACCCTGTAGGTCAGTAAACCTGCGCTGAAGGGCATTCTCGCTGACGCCACCCAAACCTATCTCGTTGGTTACAAATATATAGGTAGCATCGTGATTGGTAAAGGCGTCAAACTCAGCCTTTGCCAACTCTAACGATTTGTCGACGTTGGAGTCGTTTGCAAAGAAGAAGTTCGTAAGCCACAACGTCACACAATCGATGACCACCACCCTACCCGTCAGGTTGTGACGGCTCAGATGGATTTCCTCCTCGATATTCGTCCATTGAGGACCACGTCGCTCTTGGTGCCGGCGGACGCGTTCACGGAACTCGTCGTCCCACACCTTGGCAGTAGCCACATACACGGGACTATCCGATAGGCTTAACGCCAATTCCTCGGCTTTTGTACTTTTGCCCGAACGTTGGCCGCCAGTAATTAGAATGATCTTTTTCATAGGGCACAAACAACTAAATAAACTGCCAGTTCTACCAACAGGCACACCGCTCCACAACAGTCACCCGTATAGCCACGAAGCTTGTTCCAAATAAGCAGATAGAGGAAATACATCACGATGCAAGGCAGGAAGATGACCAGTTCCCAAGGTAGCTCTGTATACCACAGATATAGCCCCATCGGCAACAGTCCTTGTATGGCGAGGCCGACGCCTGCACGCCAGTCCATCTTGCGATAAACGGTCTTGGCCTTCGCGTCTTCTTCCCGTCGGGCATATGGCATCATCATGATGAGCTGTGCCGTCACCATGCGTGCATAAGGTGATGCCGCCAGAATCGTCAGTGCCGCCATCGTGGGCGTCATCGACAGGAGCGTTGCCGCTAATAAAAGATGGTATAGGATGAGTCCGATGACACCATACGTGCCAATGTGCGAGTCTTTCATGATGGTGAGGATGCGGTCGCGGTCAGAGCCTCCGCCCCCAAAGCCATCAAGGAAATCCGCCAGTCCGTCTTCATGCAAGGCACCTGTCACAAGCAAGCGGACCACGATAGCCAATAGCACTGCCACCATGTAAGGCAGATACATGCTGCCCACCCATAGCGTTGCAGCCATCAGCCCACCCGTGAGCCAACCCGTCAACGGCCAATGCTCCACCACCGTCTTATAACACTCCTGCGCTGGTTGGTGCAGTCGCCAGAAAGGCAGTCGTGTAAAAAAGATAAACGACGCCCAAATGCGGTCATACCATCGTGTCTGGTCAATATTTATTTGCATATTGTTACTATTTGTTTGCAAAGTTACAAAATAAATTCGTAACTTTGCAAGGTAAATACGAAATATATGCAAATAGAAATGAAGAAATCTGTCATTTTCTTGGCAATTGCAGCCCTACTTTGCGCCTGTTCGGGCAAGAAAGCCACATCGCAAAATGCCGACGAGGTATCGGGTGATTCCATTGTCATCATCGACGTAAAGTACGCTACGGGGTTCACCGTTCGCGACTCCGCTGACATTCGTTTGGTGGATGTGGGCAAGCACGAGCACTTTGCCTTGGTTAGTGCCTACGACGCAGAAGTGCCCAACGGCTATACAAAGGTGCGTGTACCTATCAAGAACACCATCTGCATGACGGCCTTGCAATTGTCGAACTTCACCGTGCTTGATGCCCACGATGTTGTAAAGGGCATTACGGGCACAAAGAATCTGTTCGACAAAGACATTCTGCAGCGCGTAAAAGACGGCAAGATAGTAAAAATCGGTATGGAGGGAGAGTTCGATACCGAACTGGTGCTGGCAGCTAATCCCGACGTCATCTTCATTTCGCCCTCAAAGCGTGGCGGCTACGATGCCATCAAGGAGACGAAAATCACGTTGGTACCCCACTTGGGCTATAAAGAACTCGACCCGTTGGGTCAGGCTGAATGGATGAAGTTCGTAGGTATGTTTATCGGTAAGGAGCGCGAGGCCAACGAACTGTTTGCCGGTATCGAGCAACGTTATAACGGCCTAAAGGCAAAATGCCAACAGCTAACAGCTAATGGCCAAAAGCCCACCGTTACTAGCGGCGAGATGCATTACGGCACATGGCATGCCGTAGGTGGCAAAAACTATCTGGCGCAGATTTTCCGCGATGCCGGTGCTGACTACGTCATCAACGACGAAGAGACTAGTGGCGAGAATCTGGAGTTTGAAAAGATGTATGCCCTCTCGGCCAATGCCGACTACTGGCGCATTCTGAACAGCTATCCCGGTGAGTTCTCGTACGAAGCCTTGAAAGCCAGCGAGCCTCGTAACGAACTCTTCAAGGCCTTTAAGGAGAAAAAGGTCATCTACTGCAACATGAAGCAACAGCCCTACTACGAAATTGCTCCCGTAGAACCCGACGTGCTGCTGAAAGACTTTGTGGCCATCTTCCACCCGGAACTCGTCGAATCCGACTATACCCCAAAGTACTACCGTCTGTTGAAATGAAAGCATCGAAATTCATCATCCTGTTAATATCCATCGTCGTGCTAGTAGTTATCAACCTGCTACTCGGCACAGTACGCATCCCTGTCGGTGAAGTGTGCAGCATCCTGATGGGTGCGGGCTCCGACTCCGAGATATGGACGAATATCGTCATCAGTTCACGACTGCCCCAGGTGTTGACAGCTATCGTAGCCGGTGCGGGGCTTGCCGTCAGCGGACTGCAGATGCAAACCGTTTTCCGCAACCCGTTGGCTGGTCCGTCAGTTCTGGGTATCAGCAACGGCTCGGCACTTGGTGTCGCTTTTGTAGTCCTGCTATCTGGAAAGATTGGCGGTGTGGCACTAAGCCGTCTCGGTTACCTTGGCGATGCTGCTATGTCGGTAGCAGCCATCGTAGGTGCACTGGCCGTGATGCTGCTCATCGTTTGGATATCACAAAAGGTGAAGGGCAACGTCACCTTATTAATAATAGGTGTGATGATTGGCTATCTGGCCAACGCCATCATCGGTGTGCTGAAGTTCCTGTCGCCCGAGGAAGACGTAAAATCGTTCGTGGTCTGGGGACTGGGCTCTTTCTCGCGCGTGTCTGGCGACGAAATGGTGCTTTTCGTGGTATTGATGTGCATCCTGCTGCCTATCAGTTTCCTACTGGTAAAACCCATGAATATGCTGTTGTTGGGCGAACGCTATGCAGCAAATCTCGGCCTCGACGTACAACGGGCACGCATGCTGATTATCGTCTGTTCGGGCGTTCTGGTGGCTATCGTCACCGCCTACTGCGGACCCATCATGTTCATCGGACTGGCCGTGCCTCATTTGGCGCGGGCCTTGTTCCGCACCAGCGATCATCGCGTACTGTTGCCTGCCACTGCCCTATGTGGAGCGGCCTTGGCTCTGGTATGCAACTTCATTGCCCGCATGCCGGGCTTCGAGGGAGCCCTACCCGTCAACAGCGTCACGGCCCTCGTCGGTGCCCCTGTCATTGCCGCCGTGCTCTTTGGTCGTAGGAAGAATGACGTAGGGGAATAAGACCACGGATTAAAGGATTTTCATGATGTCCCGCAGGCTGTTGACAACGAACGTCACGGTTTGCGGGATGTCTGTCTTTTCGATGTTCCAGCGATTGACGAGCATGGCGTCGATGCCGGCATTCAAGGCCCCAAGGACGTCGGTATTCAGGTTATCGCCAATCATCAGCGTGGCCTCTCGTTCGGCACCCGTCATCGCCATCGCAAAATCGAAGAAAATCGGCGAGGGTTTGTTGGCGCCCGCATCCTCACTCAGGATAATGGTATCGAAATAGTCGCGCAGTCCACAGGCCGCCAACTTCTTATACTGCACTTCGTGAAAACCATTGCTCGTCATGTGCATGCGATAACCTTTTTTGCGGAGGTAATCCATCAGCTCATGAGCACCATCAATGACGCCCGGCTTCGACGAGCAAAAATCGAGAAACTTGTCGCTCATCTCCAGACAAAGGTCTTCGGTGACGGGCAAACCGTCACCCGCGGACAAAGGGCGACGGAAACGTTCGACGATGAGATACGGGCGGTCTATCTCTCCTTTCGAGTAGCGTGTCCACAGGTCGATATTCGCAGCCCAATAGGCATCGTAGAACACTTTCGGGTCGGCAAAGTAACGCTCCAAATGAAATGCCTTAAACGTTTCCCGCAAGGCAATGACGGCATTGCCGTAGGTATCATACAGCGTGTCGTCGAAATCAATAAACAAGTCTTTATACTTCATATATCTTTCCATTGTCGTCAATCAATAATATCGTGAGTTCGCCGTTGGGTAACAGCGGGGCGCAATGCTCGTAGCAATGGTGAATGACGACATGGGCGAACGGAATTCGCCCGCACTCTGGGATTCGTTCCCATAGCTCCCGTGCCAGTTTCATGTCGCTGATGTCGATGCTGATGCCTGCCTCCTGCAACATCTGCTGAACGAACGCCTTGTCCATCGTCGTCTTACGGCTATGCGTGTCCAGATTTCCAGCAGCTAATTTGACGGCCTTACCCAGCATCACACCAAGCGTTATATTCTTGATACCCAATTCGTTGGCGATTTTCAATGTATCACCAATATAATTGCCGTACTCCACAAATGCCTGCTGAGGCAAGTCCGGATACATCGTCTTCACAAACCGCTCGCTCTTGCCACCGCTATTGATTACCACGCGTTCCGATTGCAACGCCACACTTTGACCATCGGTCAAAGAACCGCTGGCCTTCGCCACCTCCATACATTTGCGGATGCTGTCGATAAACGCCTCCTCCGAGAACGGCTTCACAATACCACTCACACCAATAATCGAGATACCGCCCTCAATGCCGAGCCGCGGATTAAACGTCCGCTTGGCAATCTCCTCGCCATTCGGCACACTGATGGTAATTCGAAGTGAATCATGGGGACTGTCCCCGTGATTCATAACCGCTAGAATATTCTTCCGAATCATCTCGCGCGGTCCTTTATTGATGGCGGCCTCGCCTACCGGATAATCGAACCCAGGCAGCGTAAATCGCCCCACTCCATTGCCTCCGCATATCTCAAACTGAGTAGCTTTCTCAACCTTCGCCCTCACCTCGATGCCGTTCGTCACATCCGGATCGTCGCCGGCCTCTTTTACGCAATACGCATACCCGTCGCCATAGCCCACAGTCACAGGAATCGTTTCGCCATTCGGCAACAACACCGCCACTTCCGCGGGCGTCTCGCCATACAGTAACCGCCTCGTCGCAGCAATCGACGCCGCCGTTGCACATGTCCCTGTCGTCAGCCCGCTATGCAACGGATAAAACTCCGGCAATAGCTTCTCCACCGCCCGCCGCAAACCATACGGGCCATTGACCGTGTTGGCAAATGATAGTTCCGGTCGCTTCAATGCAATAATCCGCATGCCTTTTTCGCGTGCTTCAGCCACTTTCTCAACAAATCCGCCGCTAAGGCCACTCTCCTTCAGCAGGATGGCGTCAGCCCCCTGGGGACTACTTTGGGGACTGTCCCCTGTGTGAGAAGCGTAGCGGATTACATGGGGACTGTCCCCTATAGGATCGTCCCCTGTATGATAGAAGCATAGCTGTTCGTCCGTTGCCCCTTGCTCGTGCGCCAACCGGATGCTACTCTCGCGATTTAGTATCCTATATATTACTTTTACTCCTTCCGCCTCCAGCCATTTCAACTTGCTGATGCTCTGCACGCCAGTCGTTGCTAACAACGAATGGATATCCGTCGGCACCTGCCGGTAGTCGTCAATCCACGTGATATCAGGGTCTCTTGGCGGATAGATTCTTTCATATCGGATGACCGGAATCCGCATGTCAGATGCCACCTCGCCTATCGTCTGATGCAACGTCGCAGCAAACGGATGGGCTGCATCCACCATCAGCCGTATCGCGTGCTCACGGATAAACTGCCGCATAGCCTCACCGTCCATCGCTCCATCCGTGCGCACACCGTAATGTAGTGTCAGCTCCTGCTCGCCCGTCTTTGTGCTGTAATAATAGCTATTACCAGCTTCTTCCAGCACCTCTGCCGCCCTGCGACCTTCCGTCGTCCCTCCGAATACCAGTATCATGCTGCAAAGATAAACATTTTTTGCAGAATAGACACAATACTGTGCCAAAATTTAGCAATAATACAAAAATAGCATTCAATTATTTGCACTATTGCTTTTAAATTCGTATCTTTGTCGCCAAATTATAAATAAACTGCATTAATACAATTACGATTATGAGAAGATTATTTTATGTTTTGTTCCTTTTTGTCAGCCTTCATTGCGCTGCTCAGGACGAAGTGGTATTCCACAATGGCACAATTGCCAAAGGTAAGGTTAGCGAAGTTACTGATTACTTCATCAAGTTCTGCTATGAGAACGAGGATGTCAACAACATCATTGGACGTGCCGCAATCTCCGAGGTGCGTTTCTCCAGCGGACGTGTACAGCAGATGTCGCAGAAAATCTTTATTGAGTCTGAAAAAGACTGGGAGAAGGTGCGCATCGTCAACGACAAGAACGAGGTGCTGGGACTCAAGTCGCTCGGACAGGTCGAGAAGCACTCTACTGGCACATGGTCGTTCTCTACTACGGCTGGTCACTTCAGCGAGAAGACAATGAAAAAGATTCGCAAGGAGGCAGCAGCCCGTGGTGGATGTATCGTATTGCTGTTGAGCCAGCAGAGTCAGTCGGGCGGATTCTTCCAAGACGGACATGCTTCTATGACAGGTGAGATTTATACCTATTAAAATCTTATAAGATATGAAGAAAATAGCATTCCTTTTAATGGCTCTTGTGGCAGGAGTTACTCAGGCAGACGCCCAAAAGTATCTCACTGCTGGTACTGAGGTTCCTGTTGTGGCAACTCAGGACATCAACGCCTATGACTTGAAAGAAGGTCAGATGATAGAGCTGGCAACGGCCGACGACGTGAAACTGGAATCGGGCGAGATCGCTATTCCCAAAGGTTCACTGGTCTCGGCACGTGTACGCACCTCATTGAAACAGCGTGTGCTTGCCAATCAGAAAAGGCGTCTTATCATTGACGTCAAGGAAGTAAAAATGCCGAACGGCGCAACTGTTCCCCTCTGTAACGGTGTGGCAAGTTTCACCACCAGCAAGAAGACTGGCGACTTAGAAGCTGCACCCCTGAAGTATGTATCTTCACAAAAACTGATGATTCCTACTGATTACGTCATCCACGCCAAAGTAGAAGTCACTCAGAACATCAGTAAGTAGATAATAGATTACCTAGGTTTCCCTCCGTGCGTGTTCGCGGGCAGTTGAAGGGGAAAAGTGCCGTGCAAACAGGGAGAAAGTGCCTATGTAAAAGGGAGCAAATGCCTAGGTAAGTGGATTCGGGCGGCCGTGCGCATCAATGTGCACGGCCGTGCTTATTATTGCGGGCGAGCGTGCTTATTATTGCGACCGACCGCCCATAACCGAGTTTTAAACCTTATGAAGCGTCACCCTGTCGGAAGAGGTGGGTGAAGTGTTTGTTGTATAGCTCGGAGAGACCGGCGCGATTGTCGATAGCCTCTCCAACCACAAGCATCGTAGTGAGGGTGAGGTGGTTGTCGTGGACAATCTTCGCGAGGTCTTTCAATACGCCACGATAGATCTTCTGGTCGGGCCACGTCAAGTGGTAGCAAGCAGCGACGGGCGTGTCCTCAGGGTATTCCTGCAGGAGTTCGCGCTGGACATCGTCGACGATGGCGGCAGAAAGGAAGATGCACATAGTGCTCTGGCTCTTGGCAAGCAGGTGCAGCTGTTCCTTTTCGGGCATGGGTGTCCTACCCTCGCCTCGTGTCAGGATGATGGTCTGCGTGCGCTCGGGAATGGTAAACTGAGAGCGCAGTTCGGCAGCAGCAGCGAGGAACGACGAAATGCCTGGGGTGATGTGATACGACATGTGGTTGGCGTCGAAGAAGGCCATCTGTTCCTGAATAGCGCCAAAGATGCAGGGGTCGCCGGTATGCAGACGGACGATGAAATGACCCTTGTCGTAGTGCTCTTTCATCAGGGCGCATTGCTCTTCGAGATTCATGTTGGCAGAGCTTCGCACGACAGCACCAGGCTTGTGGCATTCTGTCAAGGCCTTAGGTACCAATGAGCCTGCATATAAAATCAGGTCAGCCTTCTCAAGCATCTTACGCCCTCGTACTGATACCAAATCTGGGTCACCGGGACCTGCACCGACAATCTCTATATGACCTTGTTTTTGACGCAGATGATTATAGTCAATCGCCAAAGCAGCAGTCCAATTCTTGCCTTTTACTTTAGGGATGATGAGTTTTCCGTTGTTGGAGCCGAGGATGGCGGCAGCCTCGCAGACGCTGGGCGTGCCGACATGTTTGGCAACGGTGTCGCTAGGATTAGGGACATCGACGGCTGCTAGTTCTTCAGCGGTATAGAAGACGACCTCTTCGTCGTATTCATCTTCAAGCATCGCGCAGAACTCCTCGTCCTCTTTCACGTCGATGGTGCAATAACGATGGGCGCAAGGCAGAATGCCGCGTTCGGCAAAAGCCTCATCTATCTGGTCGTAAATAGCATAATAGTCGTCAGGATGATGCGCCAGGCCAAAGCCTATCGTTCCAATCATCGGCACGAAATGCAACTCCAACATGCCATAGGGCGCAGAGCGATTGTAGGGCGACACGATAATCAGCAGTTTGTATTTACGGGGGTCGGCCTCGCTGATGTCGTTGATGATGGTAACGTGGTCGGGCTTCGTCGCTTCCAAATAGTCAGTACCCTCGTCACGGGCCTCCAACAACAGGGCTGTGGGTTTGCGATTGACGAACGCAAAAATGCAGTCGTTCATATCCTCAATATCGCTGGCGACGGGCCAGTCGAAGCGTTGCTCAAAAGTGTCGAGCGCCCATAGCCCAGCATTGTCGCTTTGTGTGGTGATGACCTCATGGGCATCAAAGAGAGCGGCCATCTGGCGTGTCAGGTCGTTGGCACCGCCTACGTGTCCACTGAGCACGGAAATGACATGCTGACCCAACGAGTCAATACATACTACGGCTGGGTCTTCGTGCTTGTCCTTGATGTATGGCGCAATGGTGCGCACGCAGATACCCATAGCGCCGACGAAGACAAAGCCGTCATATTCAGTCCATTGCCTGCCTACGTCAGTACGCTGAATCCTCTTTGCACCAAGTTCACGCTGGAGTCTGTTGGCGATATTCTCTCCAGCCTCACTAATCTGTATAACCGCTATTTTCTGCATTTCAGTATCTTTATAGGATGATGTTCATCTATTACTATCTTCATGGGTGGCTCCTGCCGTAAACCAAATTCCTCACAAGTCTCGTCCCACAGTTGCTGACTGTCGGTAAGCACCTTAGGAGCCTTGACGCTGTTCATCACGATAACGCCGTCATCAGCCAATACCGTCAACACTTTGGCAATCATTTCCTTTAATTTCCCACCATGTCCCCCGATAAAGACGGCATCAGGACGCGGAAATGAAGCAATGTCCGTTTTGAGGAAGTCGCCTATATGTACGCTAATGCCTGGGGTACCCAAGCGGCGGGCATTCTCGTGAATGATGGCCTCACATTCGGGGCGTATCTCGAAGGCTTCGATATGTAGTTGTGGAAATTGCAAGCGCGCCTCGATAGAGATGCTACCCGTGCAGAAGCCAATGTCCCAGAAGACGTGACGTTTAGGCAGGGCGAGGGCCTGAAGCGTCAACAGGCGAATCGGCATCTTGGTAATCATCTTTTCGCGACCGTCAAGTAACGTAAACTCGCAGTCGGGAATACCGAAGGGAGTAGCAGCTGTGACACCGTCGCAGCACGCTGGACAGAGGATGACGCAGTTGGGCATAGAGAAGTCGCGATGGGCGGCTTCTTCAAGGAAAATAGTAATTACTTTTTCGAAGGTAGGATTGCCAAGATGTTCGCCTACATGCATCGTATAATTGGTGTAGCCATAATCCAGCATGCGCTGGGCGATGGCGGCAGGGGTATGCTCTTTGTCGGTCAGTACACCAATCTTCTCGACTCGCTCAATGAGGGCACGGTCGAATTCTGACCAGGGACGGCCTGTCAACGAGACGATACGCATGTCGTGATAAGGCATTACGAGTCGATGTGCCAGCATCTGCAGGGAGTTAAAGGAGGGATAGATTGTAATAGCTGCATCAGGAAATTCACGGCGCAAAGTATTGGCAAAACCAAAAAACAAAGGATCTCCAGAAGCAAATATCACTACTTCATCATGGTATCGCTTGAAAACAGCATCCAAAGGAATAGTAATATCTATCCACTCTGTATCTGCAGGCAGCAACGGCGCTACAATCTCATGGTGGCGCTTGCCTCCTGAGAACACCTTGCCGTTCCTAATAATCTCCAGTACCTCTGGCGGAAAGAACGGCTGTGGATTGTCCGTAATTCCTATAACAATGAACCGTTGCATATGATCCGTTTAATCCGTTAAATCCGTGTTCGTTTTATAGGTCGCGACCAGGTTTCAGTTGTTCTGCATCGTCGAAAGTAAGTATAGCGTTGCACAGTGTTGCAGCAAGATTGCTACCACCTTTTCTGCCCTCAACAATTATCTTGGGAATCTGCTTCAGCGTCTTAACGGCATGTTTACTTTCGCAAACATGCACAAAGCCGACCGGAGCTGCAATGATACCCGCAGGATACATCTTACCCTTACGCACCAAATCGCAAACCTCGAAAAGTGCTGTTGGCGCATTACCCACCACATAGAGCGCCTCGGGATATTCCTCCGCCGCCAGTTGCATGCAAGCCTGACTGCGGGTGATGCCTTTCTCGTCGGCCATCTGTTTGGAACGCGAATCGTTGATGTAGCAATGCACCTCGATGCCCAGTCGTTCCAAAGCGCCCTTACGGATACCGTTGGCAGCCATTGTGACGTCGGTAACAATATGTTTCAGACTGCCGTCGACCACCTTATTATATAGAATCTCCGTAGCACGGTCGTCCATCCAAAGACATCGTTCCATGCTGAAGTCAACCGTCGTATGAATGGCGTGCAACAACGGCCATAGGCGCCACGTCGGCACATCGGGATGTTGCATCTCAGAGAGTATCGTGCGGAAACTTTCCATCATAATAGACTGGCCAGGCTTTACGTCCTCCTGCTTCTCCTCACGATAGTAGCCGCGAGGCGTAATTATCTTGCCGTCGCTGACGTAAGACTGCGAATTGCCAATGAGGATGACAGTAAACATATCCACGTCTTCAGGGTCAAATGCACCCAACGTCGTGACATTTACCTCTTCTTCCTCACGCCCTGCCTGACGGACATAACCCACAGGAGTGTCGGCAGAACGTTCCTGAAGGAAGAGTTCCTGCAAGCGATAGAGTTGCCAATAGCGACCGTGCGACTTCGGATTATAAACCGCCGTCACAAAATCGCCTACTACAGCAGCCTTGATACGTCGTTCAATAACGCTCCAAGGCGTCATTAAGTCTGAAAGGGATATCAGACACACGTCATGTCCAATGGGGGCTCCCAGCAATGAAGCCGCCTTTTGGAAAGCAGAAATGCCAGGGAGGGTAACGACCTCGATGTCAACGGGAAAACCGCTGACCAAACGTTCACGCTGCATCTCATAGATTAACGGAGCCATGCCGTACAAACCCGCATCACCACTCGATATGACGCAGACGGTTTTACCCTGCTCTGCCAGACGAAATGCCTGTTCAGCACGCTCACACTCCTTCTTCATGCCCGTGTCGATGCACTCACAGCCCGGCTTCACATATGCCTCAATGAACTGGAAGTAGTACTTATACCCAACGACAGCATCAGCCTCCCGTACTGCTTCGAGCACCGCAGGTGTGATGTCTTCCTTACTGCCAGGTCCAATGCCTGCTACAATGATTTTTCCCATATCTGCTGCAAAGATACACAAAAAAAGCGGACTGACCAACCATCAGCACAGCTTTTTTACAATGTAACCACTATATAACAAAAAATGGGCTCATCGTTTGGTGGGCTCACATTTTATTTGTAACTTTGCACCAATGTTTAATCCTAAAGCGAAAGAAATGATGGAAACAAAGATTATCGGACTGGCCAGCGACCATGCAGGCTTTGCGCTGAAACAATTTGTGAAGAAGTATCTGGAAGAGAAAGGATACGAGTATAAGGACTATGGCACGTATACGGAGGATTCGTGCGACTACAGCGACTTCGGGCATGCGTTGGCCGAGGGTATCGAGAAAGGCGAGGTATTCCCAGGAATTGCCATCTGCGGCAGTGGTGAGGGTATCAACATGACGCTGAACAAGCACCAGTCGATTCGTGCAGGTCTCTGCTGGATTCCCGAGATTGCACATCTGATTCGTCAGCACAACAATGCCAACGTATTGGTAATGCCCGGTCGTTTCATCGACGAAGATACAGCCCGCAAAATTATGGACGAGTACTTTACTACGGAGTTCGAAGGCGGTCGCCACCAGAAGCGTATTGACAAAATTCCGGTTAAGTGAGAGCAGTAAGAGCTCGTTCTTACTGCCGAACGTGAGGAATCTCGACCGAAGGTCAAGATTCCAGTTAAGTGAGAGCAAAACAAGAGGGAGCGTCATCAAGACACTCCCTCTTATTTGTTGTAATCAACTGATTCTTACTTTACCTTAGCTACGATAGCCTTGAAAGCCTCGGGGTTGTTGAGGGCGAGGTCAGCGAGAACCTTACGGTTGATCTCGATACCAGCCTTGGCCAACTTACCCATGAGTACAGAATAGCTCATACCCTCCTGGCGAGCGGCAGCGTTGATACGCTGAATCCAAAGAGCACGGAATGTGCGCTTCTTGTTCTTACGGTCGCGGTAAGCGTAGGTAAGACCCTTCTCCCAAGTGTTCTTGGCTACTGTCCAAACATTCTTGCGGGCACCGAAGTAACCGCGAGTGAGCTTAAGAATTCTCTTACGTTTTGCACGTGATGCTACGTGATTTACTGATCTTGGCATAGTTTTCTTTTACTTTAAATGTTTGACAATAGGTGAATTAACGGAGACACAACAGGTCGCGAACCTGCTTCATGTTTGTTACATCAACGAGTGTTGAACCCTGCAGATTGCGCTTCTGCTTCTTAGTCTTTTTCGTCAGAATGTGACTGTGGTAAGCGTGGTGTCTCTTAACCTTACCTGTACCGGTGAACGCGAATCTTTTCTTCGCTCCGGAGTTTGTCTTTACTTTTGGCATTGTTTTTAAAAATTTAAATTGTTATTAATAAATCGGCGACTACGCATATACCGGGCGCGACGCCTTCTCTTTTTCTTTTTATTCGTCTTCGGCCTCCTCGGTCAGTTTCTTCAGCGCATCGGCACTGATTTTCGCATTGGCCAAGAGTCCGCCGTTTGATGGCTTCTCTTCAACGGCCTGTGGACGGGGAGCATCCTTGGTTTCGGCATTTGATGCCTCACGGTCGCGAGCCTGTTGGCTCTTTTTGGCGACACCAGCTTTCTTGGGAGCCAGATAAAGGAACATCTTCTTGCCTTCGAGTGACGGCATTCCTTCAACCTTACCATATTCCTCAAGGTCATTGGCGAAACGGAGCAACAGCACCTCGCCTTGTTCCTTGAACAGGATGGAGCGACCACGGAAGAATACATACGCGCGTACCTTATTCCCTTCTTCGAGGAACTCCTTGGCATGCTTCAGCTTAAACTGATAGTCGTGCTCGTCGGTCTGAGGTCCGAAACGTATCTCCTTGACTTCGACCTTCACCTGCTTGGCCTTCATTTCCTTCTGGCGCTTCTTCTGCTGGTAGAGGAACTTGGAATAATCGATGAGACGACAAACGGGAGGATTGGCGTTCGGTGAAATCTCGACGAGATCAACACCTTGATCGCGTGCCATATCCAATGCTTCACGCGTCGGAACAACGGTGCTTCCACCATCACCAACGATTCGCACTTCACGTACTCGTATCTGCTCATTGATACGGTACTGATTCTTCATGTTGTCGTTCTTCATTAACCAATTTTTCGAAATCGGCTGCAAAATTACTACAATTTACGCAAAATACAAAATAAATTCGCAATTATTTTTATTTTTCACCCTAAACTGCAAAAAACTGCACAAAAATTTTGCGAATGTGCAAAAAAGATATTACCTTTGCACAAAAATTTGAAAATTGTGCAATGAACGATATACCAAGTTTTAATTCCTACATCGAAAAATCGATCAAGGACAACTGGCTACTAGACGCTCTGACAGACTATAAAGGTGCTACGTTGCAGTATCACGACGTAGCCCGAAAGATAGAGAAGCTGCACATCATGATGCATGCTGCCGGAATAGAGAAAGGAGACCGCATAGCTGTATGTGGCCGTAACTCAGCCCATTGGGCAGTGGCGTTTTTGGCCACGCTGACTTATGGAGCGGTGATAGTACCCATCCTACACGAATTCAACGGCGAACAAATCCACAATATCGTTAATCATTCGGAAAGCCGACTGTTGTTTGTAGGTGACTACGTGGTAAACATGATTGACGAGAAGCAGATGCCTGGTTTGGAGGGAATCTTCAACCTGCCTGACTTCTCTCTTTACGTTTCTCACAACGAAGCACTGACGGACGCCCGCGAACGACTGAACGAGCTGTTCGGTCGGAAGTATCCGAATGCTTTCCGCAGGGATGATGTACATTGGTACATGGGAGATTCCGAAGAACTCTGCATGATTAACTACACATCGGGAACGACAGGATTTTCGAAGGGAGTCATGCTGCCCTATCGTACGTTATGGGGAAACGTGGATTTCTGCCAGAAGCAACTGGGCATCCATATGCCCAAGTTCAGCAATACGCTGAGTATTCTACCAATGGCACATATGTACGGTATGGCTATCGAGTTCCTATTCCCATTCTGTTCGGGCTATCACCTGCACTTCCTGACACGCCTGCCCTCGCCTGCCGTCATTGCCGAGGCCTTCAAAGAAGTGTGTCCTGACGTAGTGGTTGCCGTACCGCTGATTATTGAGAAGATTATACGCAAACGCGTATTCCCAAAGATACAGAACAACGCGATGAAATTGCTGTTGCAGATGCCCGTCGTCCAGAAAAAGGTGAAGGAGCGTATCTGTCAGGAGGTTTATAAGGCCTTTGGAGGACGGGCTTACGAAGTCATCGTGGGCGGAGCTCCCCTGAATCAGGAAATTGAGCAGTTTATGAAGAGTATCGATTTCCCGTTGACAGTCGGTTACGGCACGACTGAGTGTGCGCCGCTTATCTCGTATAGCGACTTCCACGACTTCGTGCCAGGTTCGTGCGGCACTCCCCTGCCCTGCATGGAGGTGAAGATACTGAGCAGCGACCCACAAAACGTTGCCGGTGAGATAGTGACACGCGGTACCAATCTGATGTTGGGTTACTACAAAAACGAGGAAGCCACGAAAGCTGCTATCGACGAAGACGGCTGGTATCACACCGGTGACCTTGCCACAATGTCATCTGATGGACATATCTTCATCCGCGGGCGCCTGAAGAACATGTTGCTGGGTGCCAACGGACAGAACGTCTATCCCGAGGAGATAGAGGACAAACTGAACTCGATGGCAATGGTCAGCGAATGTATCATCGTACAGCGTGGTGACAAACTGGTGGCATTGGTCTATCCCGACATGGAGGAGGCTAAAGCAATGGAATTCACTGAGGAAGACCTGCAGAATGTGATGGAGCAAAACCGTCAGGAACTGAACAACCAGCTTCCCGTGTACAGCAAGATTTCGGCCTTCGAACTGCAGAAGCAAGAATTTATGAAGACCCCGAAAAAGAGTATTAAACGTTATTTATATAAATAAGGTATTATGGAAACATACCCAAGTTTTAACAAACTGATAGAGCAGAGCATCATCAATAACTGGGACCTAGACGCTCTGACTGACTACAAGGGTGCAACACTACAGTTCCACGACGTAGCCAGGAAAATAGAGAAACTGCATATCTTGTTTGAGAACTGCGGTGTAGAAAAGGGCGACAAGATAGCCCTCTGCGGACGTAACAGTAGCCAATGGGCGGTGGCATTTATTGCCACACTGACTTACGGAGCCGTGGCCGTACCCATCTTGCATGAGTTTATGGCCGAACAGATTCACAATATTGTGAACCACTCCGATGCAAAATTGCTATTCGTGGGTGACCACGTAGCGACGCAGATAGACCCCATGCAGATGCCCAATCTGGAAGGTATCATCAACAATCCCGACTACTCGCTGATGGTGTCGCGAACAGACAAGCTGACCTATGCCCGCGAGCACTTGAACGAGCTGTACGGAAAGAAATTTCCCAAGTATTTTCGTAAGGAACACGTACATTATTATATTGAGGAGAACGGCGACGAGTTGGCACTCATCAACTACACCTCGGGAACGACGGGATTTTCGAAGGGCGTCATGATTCCTTACCGTGCATTGTGGTCGAACTACGACTTTGCCGATCACGTGCTGGGAAAGATTATCGGTCGTAGCGACCGCATCATCTCCATTCTGCCAATGGCTCATATGTATGGTATGGCCTTCGAATTCATCTTCGAATTTATCCACGGCTGTCACGTCTACTACCTGAACCGCATCCCGTCACCGGCCATCATTGCGCAGGCTTTTGCTGACATCAAACCGAAAATTATCATTGCAGTTCCACTGGTAATAGAGAAAATCATTCGCAAAAAGGTATTCCCCAAGATACAAAACAACCGTATGCGTCTGTTGCTGGCCATGCCTGTCATCTCAAAGAAGGTTCGCGAGACCATCTGCAAGGAAGTCGTCAAGGCCTTTGGCGGTGAACTGTACGAAGTCATCATCGGTGGTGCAGCATTCAATCAGGAGGTGGAGGCATTCCTCAAGCGTATAGAATTTCCCTACACCGTTGGTTATGGCGCTACTGAGTGTGCACCTATCATCTGCTATCGCGACTGGCACACCTTCGTGCAGGGCTCGTGCGGACAGGAGGCTTACCACATGAAGGTGAAGATCAATTCTACCAACCCTGCAGAGATTCCTGGCGAGATTCTGGCCAAGGGTCCGAACGTGATGTTGGGCTACTACAAAAACGAAGAGGCTACGCTTGAGACATTGGACAAGGATGGCTGGTACCACACCGGCGACTTGGGTACGATGGACTACGACGGTAATGTCTTTATCAATGGTCGAAGCAAGAACATGCTGCTTGGCCCCAGCGGACAGAACATCTATCCAGAAGAAATCGAGGACAAGCTGAACTCGATGACAATGGTAGTCGAGAGCATCGTCGTGCAGCGCGACAACAAACTCGTCGGACTGGTTTATCCCGACTACGACGAGGCCCAAAACATGCGATTCAACGATGAGGATATCCGTAACATTATGGAGCAGAACCGCAACCAATTGAACGAAATGCTGCCGGCGTACGAGAAGATTACGGAGATTGAAATCCGCAAGACGGAGTTCGAAAAAACACCGAAACGCAGCATCAAACGATACTTGTACACTTAAAATCATAGAGAAGGCGAGGATTTTTTCTCGCTTTTTTTTGTGGAATGAAAAAAAAGCATTACTTTTGCAACGCCGTTGGAGAATTCCCCCATTGTAAGTAGGGGTACCGGCGGCAAGATAAATTGCATAGAAATATGAAAGTAATGAAATTCGGCGGAACGTCCGTAGGTTCCGTGAAAAGCATTTTGAGCTTAAAAGAGATTGTGGAGGCAGAAGCCGGACGGGGGCCTGTCGTAGTAGTAGT